>ENA-OWPL01000003-OWPL01000003.1-human-gut-metagenome-genome-assembly--contig:-NODE-3-length-279546-cov-12.988204_pt1 | contig 279546 bp, 267 predicted proteins | sample MGYA00248263_ERZ651844 | MGnify/ENA primary metagenome ERZ651844 (study PRJEB26924, sample SAMEA4378256) | human gut metagenome | biome: human gut; feature: human-associated habitat; material: faeces...
AATCCCTTATTTAGTTTTTTTTGAGGTGGCCGTTGTAACGCAACCTTAGGAGGCGTGTGCTCTATCCAGCTGAGCTACTGAGACATTTTTAAGATTTATGCAATTTTCATTGCTCGAAGGAATCGAACAATCTGCCGCTTAGGAGGGGGCTGTTATATCCATTTAACTAAGGAGGCATATGCACTTTTCAACGCACAATAGTTTATCAGATAAGCTTTATAAAGTCAAGAAAAACCGACTTCTTAAAGACAAGATAAAAATTTTGGGATAATTGAGCTTTTTGCGCGGTATCATACATACAAATACTTGAATTATTCACATTTATGTTATAAAATAATGAGTGGTGCAAGCGTAAAAAGCTGCAAATCCAACTTTTGAAAGGACGATCAAAATGAGCGCACTTAACAAAAAGTCAGTTAAGGATATCGACGTTTCCGGCAAGAGAGTGCTGGTACGCTGCGATTTCAACGTTCCGCTTCAGGACGGCAAAATCACCTCCGACAAGAGAATCGTTGCTTCCCTTCCCACTATCAAATATCTTATCGATCATCACGCAAAGGTCATCCTTTGCTCACATCTGGGCAGACCGAAGGGCGAGTTCAAGCCCGAGTTCTCCCTTGCTCCCGTAGCCGCAAGACTTTCCGAGCTTCTCGGTCAGGATGTCAAGATGGCTAAGGATGTTATCGGCGACAGCGCAAAAGAGCTTGCCGCAAACCTCAAGGACGGCGAAGTCATGCTCCTTGAAAACGTCCGCTTCCACGCGGAAGAGACCAAGAACGACCCCGCATTCTCGAAGGCTCTCGCCTCCCTTGCGGACATCTATGTAAATGACGCTTTCGGCTCGGCTCACAGAGCTCACTCCTCCACAACCGGCGTTGCCGACTATCTGCCGGCAGTCTGCGGCTTCCTCATTCAGAAGGAGATCGAGTTCATGGGCGGCGCTCTTGAGAATCCGAAGAGACCCCTCGTCGCTATCCTCGGCGGCGCAAAGGTATCCGATAAAATCGGCGTTATCAACAACCTTCTCGACAAGGTCGACGTGCTCATCGTCGGCGGCGGCATGGCCTATACTTTCTTCGTCGCCAAGGGCTATCATGTCGGCACCTCCCTGTTTGAGGCCGACAAGGTCGAGCTTGCCAAGGAAATGATGAAGAAGGCAGAGGATAAGGGCGTTAAGTTCCTTCTCCCCGTTGACAATGTTATCAGCAACGAGTTCGCAGAAAACGCCGAGTACAAGACCATTAACTCCGACGAGTTCCCGGACGGCTGGATGGGCATGGACATCGGTCCCAAGACCCGCGAGCTGTTCGCAGACGCCATAAAGGGCAGCGGAACCGTTATCTGGAACGGCCCGATGGGCGTCTCCGAGTGGGATCACTTTGCAGGCGGCACCATTGCCGTTGCAACCGCGGTTGCCGACAGCGGCGCTATCTCCATCATCGGCGGCGGCGACTCCGCTGCGGCTGTTCAGAAGCTCGGCTTCGCCGACAAGATGAGCCATATCTCCACCGGCGGCGGCGCGTCTCTCGAGTTCCTCGAGGGTAAGGAGCTGCCCGGCATCGCTGCGCTCAACGATAAATAATTATCCGCAATTTTCAGCCCGCGGGCGGCAAACCCGCGGGATTTTTCAGGAAGAAAGGAAGTTTCAGCATGAATAAGCAGCTCAGAAAACCCGTTATCGCGGGCAACTGGAAAATGAACAACACCCCCGTCGAGGCTACCGCTCTCATAGAGGCTCTCAAGCCCCTTGTCAAGGACGCCGACTGCGAGGTCGTCTGCTGTGTCCCCTACATCGATCTCTATGCGGCTCTTGAGGCCGCAAAGGGCAGCAACATACAGATAGGCGCGGAGAACTGCCACTGGGCGGAGAAGGGCGCTTTCACAGGCGAAGTCAGCGCGAAAATGCTCAAGGCCGCGGGCGTACCCTATGTTATCATCGGCCACAGCGAGCGCAGACAGTACTTCGGCGAGACCGACGTCACCGTCCGCAACCGCGTCAGAGCAGCTCTCAACGAGGGCCTCAAGGTCATCCTCTGCGTGGGCGAGGTTCTCTCCGAGCGCAAGGACGGCATAACCTCTCAGATAGTCTGCGCGCAGACCGAGATAGCTCTGGGCGGAGTATCCGCAGAGGAGCTCAAGAACATCGTCATCGCCTATGAGCCCGTCTGGGCTATCGGCACGGGCGAGACCGCAACTCCCGAGCAGGCCAACGAGGTCTGCGCCGTTATCCGCTCTCTTATTGAGAGACTTTACGGCAAGGACGCCGCGGACGCAGTTGTTGTCCAGTACGGCGGCTCGATGAACGACAAGAACGCCGCGGAGCTGCTCGCTCAGCCCGATGTTGACGGCGGCCTCATCGGCGGAGCTTCGCTCGTAGCCGAGAAGTTCACCGCTATAGTCAACGCCGCAAGCGCAAAATAAACAAGCTTTGCCGCCGGTCGGTCATACGCCGCACCGGCGGTAATTGAAAGGAAAGTTAAAATGAGTAAAAAGCCTGTGCTTCTTTGCATCATGGACGGCTTCGGCAATAACCCCGACTCCTACGGCAACGCCATAGCCGCGGCGAAGAAACCGAATCTTGACAGAATATTCGCGGAAAATCCGATGACATATATCGGCGCATCGGGTCTTGATGTCGGTCTGCCCGACGGACAGATGGGTAACAGCGAGGTCGGTCACACCAATATAGGCGCCGGCCGCGTTGTGTATCAGGAGCTCGTGCGCATAACCAAGGCTATAGAGGACGGCTCGTTCTTCAAGAATCCCGCTCTCGTCGACGCCATGGAGAACTGCAAAAAGAACGGCTCCGCGCTCCACCTTGCGGGTCTGCTCTCAAACGGCGGCGTGCACAGCCACAACACCCACCTCTATGCGCTGATTAAGATGGCCAAGGATTTCGGCATAGAGAAAGTTTTTGTCCACTGCCTTATGGACGGACGCGACGTCTCCACGACCTCCGGCAAGGGCTTCATCGAGGAGCTTGAGCAGAAGATGAAGGAGATAGGCGTAGGCAAAATAGCTACCGTCGAGGGACGCTATTACGCCATGGACAGAGAGCGCAAGTATGACAGAGTCGAAAAGACCTACCGCGCCATGACGAGCCTTGACGCTCCGAAATTCGACGATGCGGCAAAGACGATGGAGAAGTCCTATTCGGACGGCGTGACGGATGAGTTTATCGTCCCGTGCGTGAGCAAGGATGCCGAGCCCGTCAAGGACGGCGACAGCATTATTTTCTTCAACTTCCGCCCCGACAGAGCGCGAGAAATAACAAGAGCCTTTGTTGACCCCGCTTTCGACGGCTTCAAGCGCGAGAAGGAGCCGAAGGTCTTTTATGTCTGCATGACCCAGTATGACGCGGATATGCCCAACGTCGAAGTGGCTTTCAAGCCCGAGAGAATAGACATGCCTCTGGGCGAGGTGTTCAGCAAGGCGGGACTTCGCCAACTGAGAATCGCCGAGTTCACAAAGTACGCTCATGTCACGTTCTTCTTCAACGGCGGCGAAGAGACAGTCTATAAAGGCGAGGACAGAATCCTCATCGACTCCCCCGACGTTGCGACCTATGACCTCAAGCCCGAGATGAGCGCATATGAAGTCACCGACACGCTCGTTGAGAAGATAAACGAGGACATCTACGACGCGATAATCCTCAACTTCGCAAACTGCGACATGGTCGGTCACACCGGCGTGTTCGACGCGGCCGTTAAGGCTGTTGAGGCTGTTGACGCCTGCGTGGGCAGACTTGTTGACCTTGTAGCGTCCAAGGGCGGCGTAACGCTCATCACAGCGGACCACGGCAACGCCGACCGCATGATAGGCGACGACGGCAAGCCCTTCACCCCGCACACGACGAACCCCGTTCCGTTCGTTGTTGTCGGCTATCCCTGCAAGCTCCGCGAGGGCGGCAAGCTCGGCGACATAGCGCCGACCATGCTCGAGATAATGCATCTCCCGCAGCCTCCGCAGATGACCGGCAAGAGCCTGATAGAGAAGTAAAAAAATATAACCCCGGAGTTTTCAAAAAGCTCCGGGGTTTTTTCACAGCTTTATCTGTCTGTAGGCGATATGCTCGCGGTCATAGGTATAGGTTATGTGCAGGATTCCGTCCCGCTCGGTTATCGCGGGATAGGAGAACTCGCCGCCCTCTCTGTCCTCAAGGCGCAAGAGCCGGGTGAAAGTCTTTCCGCCGTCCTCCGAGACTAATAAATCGAGCGGCGAACGGCTGCCCCAATTCTTCTTCACCGGGTTGCACACGAGATAAAGCTTCCCGTTTTCGGCTCCGACAAGGTCGATGCCGCTGTTGTTATTGGGCAGTTTCGTGCGGTAAGCCATGCACCATGTCTCGCCCTCATCGAAAGAATCGCTGCGGTATATCCTGGCGCGCGAGGTTCTTGTCAGCATATGCACGCCGCCGTCCTCGCTCTGCCACAGAGTCGGCTGAATCATCGGAACATAAAAGCCCCTCAGAGACTTTGTCGGCACGGTGCGCATCCGCTTCCAGGTGCGGCAGTCGTCATCCGAGATATCAACAAAGCAGACCCAGAGCGTGTTTCTCTCATCCGAGGCGGGCGCTATTACTCTGCCGCTTCTGAGTCTTATCGGCTTATTCTTGACGGGTCCTCTGCCTCCGCCGATGTCTTCGGGCACGAGCTCGGCGGGCTCAGTCCAATCGACTCCGTTATCGGAGAGCGAAAAATATGTTTTCCACATCGGTATCTTCTTGCCGACCTTGAAAAAAAGTATGATTTTTCCGTCCTCGCGCTCAAAGAGCACGGGGTTCCAGTGCGGAACCTTCACGTCCGCGCTGACCCTCACGGGCTCGCTCCAGCCGTTCTCGCCGCGCACGCTCGTCAATATGTCGACGTCGTCCGCGCTCTCCTTGGTGCCGGCAAACCATGCGGCAACGACTCGGCCGTCGGCAAGCGGCAGGACAGTTGATGCGTGGCAGCTCGCCGTCGGTTTGTTTTCAAATATAAATTCCCTGATATTTTCCAAAGCTTATCCCTTACCTTAACTTTTTTACTGCTATAATTATAGGTTCAAAAAGCCGGGAATGTCAACCGCCGACGGAAAAAACAAAGCTTTTAAAAACAATATTTTTCATTTATCGAACCGTTTTGCCTTTTTACGGCGATTTCTCTAAAACTTTATCTCAATCATTGACAGTATTGCCATTAAATGGTATAATATAGTCGAAATAGGGTTTAGAGTATTCGGGAGGTTAAAAAAATGGAATCATTGGGCATCGTCAGAAAAATCGACGAGACCGGGCGCATCGTGCTGCCGAAGGATTTCAGGCGCAGACTGGCGCTTGAACCCAACGCGGACGCGGTGGAGCTCTTTGCGGACGGGGATCAGATAATCATCCGCAAATATGCCGCGCGCTGCATTTTCTGCGGCTCGTCAGACGACACTTTCGAGTTCGCGGGCAAGCGTGTTTGCAAGGACTGCTCGTCAAGGCTCAGCGAGGTCATCCGTCTGCAGAGCAAGTAAAAACGAAGCAAAAATCCGTTGACTGCAAAGCCGACGGATTTTTCTTTTTATATTATAAAAAGCGCTCATATATCAAATCACCGCGCCTCTTGCATATCGTCTTTTTGGCAAAAAGCCTTCAAATCTATTGACTTGATTCTATAATCATGATATATTGACCTTGAAGCTATATGGGTGTAGGGCTTAAAAAGGGGGATTTATTCCGCGGCAAAGGAATTTTGATGCAGCCGACAGTTTCAAATCGAAAAACATATAATCCGCAACGGTTTTGAAGGAGGTCACAATATGTCTGAAAATCCAAACAACGTAACCGCTCCCGTCAACAACACCGCTCCCGTTTCCCAGCTCAGAACAAACAGAGGGCTCGCAAAATTCATCATCCTGTCAATATTGACCCTCGGTATCTACTCGCTTGTCGTTTTTGCCCACATCTCCGAAGAGACGAACGTCGTATGCAGCCGCTATGACGGTCAGAAAACCATGAACTACTGGCTGTTGGTTTTCATCGTCGGCCCGCTTACTCTCAGCATAGCCTTCCTCGTTTGGCATCACAAGCTCTGCACAAGAATCGGCAACGAGCTTAAACGCCGCGGACTTGACTGCAAGTTCGGCGCAGGCGATTTCTGGGGCTGGGGCATACTCGGCTCACTCATCGTTGTCGGTCCGTTAGTGTTCACCTATAAGCTCTTCAAGGCAATGAACTCTCTCAATGCGGACTTCAACGAAAAAGGCTGATATCACATTCTCAACTCCCCCCTTTAAAATTTTCAGCCGTTACACAAAAATATAAGTAAAAATCCGTCGACTGAAAAGCCGACGGATTTTTATGTCTCGCAAGCCCGCATCCATATCATAAAGAGACGCCGACATTAGAGGAACATTTGAAAGACATAGAACCGTCCTATGGCTCACAGGTCGGTTTTTTGTTATTGCAAGTTCTGTAAAAGTGCGTTTATCGATGCGATTGCCGTTCAGGCACTCGGCATAGCTATAGGCTCCGAGGGGGTTCCCGTGCAAAGCGACGGTTACTCCCAGTCCTTCCATATCTCCGGGCAATAGCCGACCGACGCCTGCTTGCCGTTTCGGACTATCGGGGTCTTAAAAAGCTCCGGGTGCTCAAACAGCTTTTCTTCCTTATCCTCGTCGTGCGCGAGATATTTAATAAACTGCTGCTCATATGCCTTGCTTTTCTCGTCGAACAATTTGTCCATGCCGCCGACGGCTTTTTTGACAGAGGCATATTCGCCGCGGCTCATGCCGTATTTTGCGACGTCGATGAGCTGATATTTTATTCTGCGCTCCTTGAACCAGCGCTCGGCTTTTTTCGTATCGAAGCATTTGGCTTTTCCGAATATCTGTATGTTCATATATAGACTCCTTTTTCTCTTGTATCCGAGGACAATTATATGATAAAATATATATGTTGTAAAGTATGCAAGGGAGATTGTTTTTTGAAGATGGATATGCCGAAAAATGTTGATACCGCGATAGGCCTGCTGCAGTCGGCGGGCTTTGAGGCATATGCCGTGGGAGGGTGCGTGCGCGATACGCTGCTCGGAAAAACGCCTAATGACTGGGATATAACATCCTCCGCGTCCCCCGAAGAAATAAAAGCGGTGTTCGCGGACTTTCACTGCATAGATACCGGAATAAAGCACGGCACCGTGACCGTCATAGCGGACGGAGAACCGCTCGAAATAACGACCTTCAGGCTCGACGGCGAATATGAGGATAACCGCCACCCGAAGAGTGTCACTTTTACCTCCGTTCTCGGCGAGGATCTCGGCAGGCGGGATTTCACGGTAAACGCCATGGCCTACAGCCGAAAGACCGGCACGGTCGATCTTTTCGGCGGGCGGGATGACCTCAAAAACGGAATAATCCGCTGCGTCGGCGCCCCGGACAGGCGCTTCAACGAGGACGCGCTGCGAATCCTGCGCGCCCTGCGCTTTGCCTCGACGCTCGACTTTGAGATAGAGCCGTTGACCGCACAGAGCCTGATAAATAACCGCGCCCTGCTCGGCAACATCTCCGAGGAGAGGATAGCAAAGGAGCTGATAAAGCTCGTCTGCGGAAAAGGCGCGCGGCGTATACTCACGGATTTTGCCCCCGTGCTCTTTGAAATTTTGCCGGAGCTTCGCCCGATGTATAAGAACGGGCACGACAATCCGCACCACTGCTACGACATCTACGAGCATACGCTCATAGCGCTCGAGAATATCGACCCGGAGCCGACGCTGCGCTTTGCGATGCTCCTGCACGACTGCGGCAAGCCCGCCGTCAAGATTTTCGACGAAAACGGCGTAGCGCATTTCTACGGACATCAGCGGGTGAGCGCGGAGATATCGGCGCAGATATTGGCGCGGCTCAAGGTGTCGAACAGATTCAGAGATGAGGTGCTGTTCCTTGTCAGCAACCACGACCGCTGGGAGCTATATGAAAACACGGACAAAATGCCGCGCTACCTCTCGAAATTCGGCTTTGACGGCGTGACCAAGCTGCTCAAGGTCATGCGCGCCGACGTGCTCGCGCAGTCGCCCGAATACAGATACAGATTAGAGCAGATATCTGCTGCAAATGAGGCGGCAAAAACCTTGGCGGCTCAGGAACCGTGCCTGTCGCTGCGCGAGCTTCAGATAAACGGGCGGACTCTCATGGATGTCGGTATTCCGCAGGGCAGGCAGCTCGGCGCGGTGCTCGCACAGCTGCTCGACGAGGTCATAGACGGAGTGACTAAAAATACGCAGGAGGCTCTCACGGCGCGCGCGAGGGAAATATACGGAGAGATGAAGTAAATAAAGCCGCTGCAGGGGAGCCTTATTAGTCTGTTATGTGCTCTGCAAATTTCGGTTTTCATTCTTTTGCCATTAAATAAATTAGAACCGACTGCAACGATATGTGCGGTCGGTTATCGATTTATGGCTTATAACGCGTTTTTTCGGGGTTCAGTCTGCGCAAGCGCGTCTGTCTGCCGATTTCATCCGCTTGCGGTCATAGACCTTTCGGCTGCGGACGACTCGGGTCACGGGCGAAATGCCGTTCCATGAGCCGCGCTTGGACGAATAGAATTTGCGTCTCTCTTTCTTGCTCTGCTTCGAGAGCGGAATAAGCTTTTCCATTTTTTCTTTTCCCCTTTCCCTTTTGCTTAAAAATTTTTGCCCGATATTTAAAGTTTTTCTTGCATTTTTTCACTCTTTCTGTTATTCTCTAATATCACTCTTTAAGGAGGTACCGATATGAGTGCGAAATGCTTTCCCGTAATCGACCTCGTCGCTACGGGCAACAACATCCGCCGCCTGCGCATTGAGCGCGGACTGACCGTTCGGGATATTCAGAGCTATTTCGGCTTTGAAGAGCCCAGAGCCGTCTATAAATGGCAAAACGGCGAGAGCCTGCCGACCGTAGATAACCTCTACGCGCTCGGAAATCTCCTCGATGTGCCGATGGACGGGATACTGGTCCCCGTCGGAAAAACCGATAATTTCAGCGAGCAGCAGGATGAGCCCTGCTGCTCAAGTCATTTTTATGCCCGGCTGCCGCAGATGCGCCGAAACGCGGAGGCTGCCTGATCAATTTTGCGACACGCCTACAAGCGCCGAAGCGCCGTGAGCGAGCCGCGAAAAAGCCTGCGGCTTTGTCCGTCGAAACGGTAAAATCAAAATATTCATTATGGCGTAAGAGAGAATGACGGCGGGAGAGTTGCGGCAGCGCGAAAAATGCAAGAGCAAAAAGCGCGGCTCGAAACGTATTATATTAAATAATATATGTCGGGTTTTTCCGGATATCCGGAAATCAAAACGTGCAGCGTTACAGTTCATCTGCACCTGAACCGATCGGCATTCCCCTGTTCCGACACACCCGCGGCAGCCGGGCATAAATCAGCTTCTGCTTTTGAGATAAGTCTCGAAAGCGTCGGCAAAGTCCGCGTTCACATCGAACGGCGGTGCATAGTCAACCGCGGCGGTGACCGTGCAGAGGTCGAGCTTTGCAGACGTCTCGTCCGCGGCTCTGTCGAGCTTTCCGAGCTCTGCGCGAATCACGTTGCGGTCAAAATTTATGCTTGTAACACGGCGCACGTCGCAGCGGTATGTGACCTGATTCCCGTCGGCATTGAAGCGGTAGCCCGTGCCGCCGTTTGCAATCGTCTGCTCCGAGGCACGAAGGCTGTTCATCGTGCGAAAAATCCCGGCTATCCTCTGCCTTGCGGAGTTGAGCCCCGTCTCGCTGTCCATGTCTATGTCGAGCTGATCCTTGGACTTGCGTATCGCGGCGGCGAGCGCCGTTTTTTCCTCAAGCAAAAAGACAAGAAAAAGCGCGACATCGGTTATCCGTCCGGAGTATTCGCTCTCCGGGATTTCGACAACCGTCTCGTCGGTCATCTCCGGCATCACCTTGTGGCGCAGGTTAGTGCTGGTGACTTTAGTTATGTTCGCCCTGTTGCGGAGTATTTCCTCGGCATCGTACATGAGCAATTGAAGTTTGTTTTGGCAGCGAAACGCTTCTTTAAGATTCATGACCTTCACCTCACTGTTTGTTGTGCTGTTATTCTACCGCACGGCGAGGGGTTTGTCATTGAACCCGCAGTTCAAAAAGTCGAACGGATTATCTTTATTTTATTGACATCAAAATCGGTTTGTGCTATAAGTTGTATGATTTCAAGCGGCGCTAAAGCACGCAAGTTAAGGAGAACCGAAATGTATTCGTTTTTGCTTGCACTTATCTATCTTGCCTTTATCAGCCTCGGACTGCCCGATTCGCTTCTCGGCTCGGGCTGGCCCGTCATTCACCTCGAGCTCGGAGTGCCGATTTCTTATATGGGCATCGTCTCCATGGTCATATCCGGCGGCACGATAGCTTCGAGTCTGATGTCCGACAGGCTGAACAGAAGGCTCGGGACGCGGATAGTCACGGTGCTCAGCGTATTTCTGACCGTTCTTGCGCTGTTCGGCTTCTCTTTTTCGAACAGGTTTTGGCTGCTCCTTGTTTTTGCCGTGCCCTACGGTCTCGGCGCGGGCGCGATAGATGCGGCGCTCAACAACTACGTCGCCCTGCACTACAAGGCCAAGCACATGAGCTGGCTGCACAGCTTCTGGGGCGTCGGGACGATAGTCAGCCCGTTTATCATGGGCTATGCGCTGACAAACAAGACCTGGAACAGCGGCTACCGCATAGTCGGCGCGCTGCAGCTCGTGATAGCGATTCTCCTGCTCGTGACCCTGCCCGTGTGGAAGGTCAACAAGGCGACTGAAGAGACGGAGAAAAAGAGCGTCGGACTCGTCGGCGCGCTGAAAATAAAGGGCGTGCCGTTCCTGCTCACAGGCTTTTTTGCCTACTGCGCCGCAGAAGCGACCGCCATGCAATGGGCGAGCACATATTTCGTTGAAGTAAAGGGCATATCCGCAGAGCGCGCGGCTACATTCGCGTCGCTTTTCTACATAGGCATCACAGTCGGGCGGTTTATAAGCGGCTTTATCACGGATAAGCTCGGCGACCGCAAAATGATAATAACGGGAACGGCGATTCTCCTTTGCGGCATATGCTGCCTGTTCGTACCGATGAATTCTTATTTCCTCGCCGCCGCGGCTTTTGTCATAATCGGGCTCGGCTGCGCGCCGATATATCCGTGCATAATACACTCCACGCCGAACAACTTCGGGGCGGAAAACTCGGGCGCTATAATCGGAATACAGATGGCGAGCGCCTATGTCGGCTCGACCTTTATTCCCCCGCTGTTCGGGCTGCTCGGCAACGCTGTAAGCTTTAAGATAATGCCATTCTACCTCATCTTTTTCTTCGTTCTGATGATAACGATGACAGAGCTCACGTTCAGAATAACCGCGAAAAACAAATCAAAATAAAATCGGGGCTTCGCATTCGGCGCAGACCGAAGAGCAAAATATAAAGGTCATAATTCACGTCTGCCGGCGCGGATTATGACCTTCTTTTATTTGGTTTTTGCTCTTTAAGCGCCTTTTGTTAAGCGCAAAAATATATCGGTGCCGGAGGACAAGACGCCGCGGCGTTTTTATAAAAATAATTCCGTTCCGACGATTCGCAGCAGCTATTGCTGTATTCTTCCGTTAACTTTTTCTATTGTATACAATGTGTCGCCGAAAGCGCTCTTAGTCTCTTTTATTGTAATTTTCGCACCCGTTTCCGGCACAGATTCATCATCAAGCCACATTTGTTTATAGACATAAACCGTCTGCAAATTTCCGTCTTTATCATAAAATTTAACGGTTGTCCGCGGCGATTTGGGTTCGGAACAGCACTCCTCAATTACCGTATCATATTGAACGCCTTGACTATCCGCCCCGAGCCGCGCCAATCCGAACATAAAAAGACAGCTTGCCGCAACCAATAAAACAGTAATAAAAATAAACGGCTCAAGCATTTTCTTTGATTTTATATATTCTTTCCCTTTTATAAACAAAATGCTCAATAACGACAGCACCGCATTTATCGGTATAACAATAAGCCAATGCTTAACCGTAAAAAAGCCGCCCATTGTAAAGCCGATAATACAGTCAAGAATGATTATAAGCGCTGAAAGCGAAACAACCGTAATTATTATCCTGCCTCGTCTGTTTAACATACATAACCGCTCCTTCGCCTATAATTATCAGCAGATTAATATTAGCACTCGTATAAAAAAGAGCTTTAGAAATACTGCTGTCGTCTGACGCCGCGCCTCGCCGGCGCTATTCGGAATAGCGTTCCGACAAAGCCTTATACTCACCCTTGAAATGCAGAGAGTTACCGTTTTTGCTCTCTCCGACGACCGACAGACCGAGATGCTCTAAAATTCCCTGAGATTTCAGATTTTCTTTTCGTGCGAATGCCTCAACATATCTTGTCCCGGCGGGGATCACTGTTGTTAAGTAATGATACAGTTCGGCGAATAATCCGCACCCCTGATATTCTTTCTTAAACTGTATTTCATCCATTCTGAAGGTCGTATCGTTTACGAAATATTGAAAGAATCCGCACAGCTTATCTTCGCAAAAAATCAGAATTACACTGCGCTTTCCTTCGCGTCATGCAGGTACTGCGCTTTCCGACTAGGTTTTGTAATCCTCGTCATAGGAATTCCCCGTCGGAGCAACAGCACTCATGTTGCTTGCTAAAATCTCAAACATCTCATTAATAAATACGGAAATATCTTCGTTTTTCATTTGCCTGAAACCGAAACGCATAATATCCTCCCGCAAATTATATCATTAAATTTTCACCTGTAAAGAGATAGTGATATGCCGAGCCGTGCTCGGCGTGATATTTTTAGCCATAAGCAAAAGTGATATTGTTCGCTAAAGCTCACAGTGATATTATATTCACCCTCACACTTGCGAAGCAAATATCACTCGGCGAAAAGCTGAATATCACTGCGTAGCAATATCACTCGCCGCAAGGCGAATATAACTGAAAAAAGCAATTGCTAAGAGCAATTGCTTTTTCTGGTTGCGGAGGCAGGACTTGAACCTGCGACCTCCGGGTTATGAGCCCGACGAGCTACCAACTGCTCTACTCCGCGGTATATTCTGTTCCTCAGTGCGTTATTATATTATACACGCTTTTCCCGAAATTGCAAGCCCTTTTGCACAAAAAGTTCGGTTTTATCGAAAAAATCTCCCGCCAACTCGCGGCGGGAGATTCTTATTGCTCTTTGCGTTATTTCTGCTCGGTGCTGCCGCTCTCGGGAGCCTTCTTCTTTTTGAAGATGACGAGCTTGCTGAAGAAGTAGTTGAGAATAACCACGACGACTGCGAGGATTATCTTTGCGGTCATTTCGCCGCTGAGGTCAAAGTTTATCAGCGGGATACGGAACACCTTGCTGTCGAAGTGCAGGAGATTTACGAATATAATAAGTCCGAGCTCCTCAACGCCGAGGGAGAAGAGCCTCGCCGCGACGAATGACGGAATCTCCTTGGCGAGCACCCTGCCTGCCCAGCTCTTGCTCTCAAAGACGAACAGCTTGTTCGTAACATAGGCAAACGCAACCGCCAGCACCCACGCGAGGACGTTCGAAATGTGAACGCCGAGCTGCGAGGATACGAGCTTGTCGAACGCCATTGTAAAGAGCTTGAACGCGACGAAGTTTACGAGCGTTGTGAGCACGCCGAATACGACGTAGAGCACCGTCTCTTTATTGACTATCTTTTTAAATATCGTCTTAAACTTTTCCATCTTTTACACCTTTATTTCAACATCGAGTCCGAGCAGGTCGGAATATTTGTCAAGTATCGGCTGAATTTCGCTGTCAACAAACTCCTGCGTCTGCTGCGGGGCGCGGCCGACGAAGTTTTCGGGCTTCATTATGCCGTCAAGCTCCTCGCGTGTTACGCCGAAAGCGCTGTCTGCGGCTATTCTGTCGAGCAGGTCGTTCTTGCCGCCCTCGACCTTGACTACCCTGCCGGCATCCATGGAGTGAACGCGGATCTTCTCGTGCAGCTCCTGCCTGTCTCCGCCGCGCTTGACCGCCTCCATCATGATATTTTCCGTCGCCATGAACGGCAGTTCCTCGAGCAGGTGCTTCTCTATCATCTTCGGATATACCACGAGTCCGTCCGCAACATTTATGCACAGGTCGAGCACCGCATCCGCGGCGAGGAAAGCCTCGGGGACACTCAGGCGCTTGTTCGCCGAGTCGTCGAGCGTGCGTTCAAACCACTGCGCGCCGGAGGTCATGGCGGTGTTCTGTATGTCCGCTATAATATATCTCGAAAGAGAGGCTATTCGCTCGCTTCTCATTGGGTTGCGCTTATATGCCATGGCGGATGAGCCTATCTGATGCTTTTCGAACGGCTCCTCTATCTCCTTCATGTGCTGGAGCAGGCGGATATCATTGGAGAACTTCGTCGCCGACATCGCTATGCCGCAGAGCACCGTCAGCATCTGATAGTCGAGCTTCCTCGAATAGGTCTGGCCGGAAACCGCGAAGCAACTGTCAAAGCCCATCTTCTCGGCTATCATTTTGTCAAGAGCCTTGACCTTGTCGGTGTCATTGTCAAACAGCTCCATGAACGAAGCCTGCGTGCCGGTAGTGCCCTTTGAGCCGAGGAGCTTCAGCTGCGAGAGCTGGAACTCGAGATTCCGGAAGTCCATAAGGAACTCATTGAGCCAGAGTGCGGCGCGCTTGCCGACCGTAGTGGGCTGCGCGGGCTGGAAGTGGGTAAACGCAAGGCAGGGCATATCCTTATATTCAACGGCAAACTTCGCAAGGACATTGAGAAGATTGACAAGCTCCCTGCGTATAAGCAGCATGGCCTCGCGCATAATTATTACATCGGTATTGTCGCCGACATAGCATGAGGTAGCGCCGAGATGGATTATCGGCTTCGCTTTCGGGCACTGAACGCCGTATGCGTAAACATGGGACATAACATCATGGCGGACTTCCTTTTCGCGCGCTGCGGCGACATCGTAGTTGATATCGTCCTTATGCGCTTTGAGCTCCGCTATCTGCTCGTCCGTTATGTTGAGCCCGAGCTCCTTTTCGCTCTCCGCGAGAGCAATCCAAAGTCTGCGCCATGTTCTGAATTTGAAGTCCGGCGAGAAGATATACTTCATTTTGTCGCTCGCGTAGCGGGAATTGAGCGGGGATTCATAGGTGTCTTTCATGCTGAGCCCATCCTTTGCCGTTTTTTTGTAGTCATTATGTTCGGTGCAACGCTGTTGACCAATATAAAATTATACGGCTAAACACCGTCTGTTGTCAAGAAAGGCTTGCAAAATAGAGCGGTTGTGATAGAATATACATTACCGAAATACAGGGAGGTGCGCCGTGGCAGCCGGAAAGAAAAGAATATATCTGCTCGACGAGCTGCGCGGGCTCGCAGTGTTCTGCATGGTGTTTTACCATGCGTTTTACAGCATGTCCGAATTTTTCGGCTTTGAGATAGGCACAAAGCTGCTCGATTTCTTCACCCCCGCAGAGCCGTTTTTTGCGGCGCTGTTCATTGTGATATCCGGCATATCCTCGCGCCTGTCGCACGACAACACCAAGCGCGGCGTGCGCCTTTTATGCATTGCGCTCGCGCTGACAGTTGTCACCGCCGTCATTATGCCGATGATGAACTTCGAGGGCGCGGAGATATATTTCGGCATTCTCCACCTGCTCTCGCTGTCTATGCTCATCTTCTCGGCGCTTCGCGCGGGGCTCGACAAAATAAATCCGATAGTCGGATTTGTATTATGCATAGTCATATATATACTCACCTACGGCGTGTCGGCGGGGTTTGTCGGCATAGCGGGGCTCAAGACCTTTGCGCTGCCCGCCGCGCTCTACAAGACAAACTACTTCATGCCGCTCGGCTTTTTCAATTCGTCATTCCACTCGGCGGACTATTTCCCGCTCCTGCCGCACCTGTTTATGTTCCTTGCGGGCACATTTATAGGCATATATGCGGCCAACGGCAGATTCCCTGCGTTCACCTACCGCAGGCGCTCAAAGGCGCTGTGCTTTTTAGGCCGCCATGCGCTCGTGATATACATAGCTCATCAGCCCGTTATCTTCGGCATACTCTGGGTCGTTGAAAAGATTATAGCAAAATAACAAGTTTCTCATATAAGCGCTTTTGTAGGGGTCGGCGACCTCGACGACCCCTACGACAGGAAATGCCCAAAAGTCTCAATCCCAGCAATAAAAGGCAGATCCGATTTTATTGATAATCGATGTGTTGTCCATGCGGACGATGCATATACTAAAAGATATTCAACAGATATATAATCGAAAGGAAGTCTTAAAATGAGTGAAGAATGCACCCACGACTGCTCAACGTGCTCGTCGAAGTGCTCCGAGAGGGATCTGCGCGTTCCCTGCGGTCCGTTCAGCAACGTTAAAAAGGTTATCGGCGTAGTCAGCGGAAAGGGCGGCGTCGGCAAGTCCCTCGTGACGAGCCTGCTCGCCTCCGCCATGCAGGCGCGCGGCCACGCGACCGCGATAATGGACGCCGACGTAACAGGCCCGTCCATCCCGAAATCGTTCGGGCTCCACGGCAACGCAGTCGGCGACGAGCGCGGACTTCTGCCCATGGAGAGCAAGACGGGAATAAAGATAATGTCCGTAAACCTCCTGCTCGAAAAAGAGGATGCGCCCGTAGTCTGGCGCGGTCCGGTTATCGCGGGAGTTATTCAGCAGTTCTGGTCCGAGGTCGTTTGGGGCGATGTCGACTATATGTTTGTCGATATGCCTCCCGGAACGGGCGACGTGCCGCTGACCGTGTTCCAGAGCCTGCCCGTTGACGGAATAATCATCGTCTCGACCCCGCAGGATCTTGTGACAATGATAGTCAAAAAGGCATTCAACATGGCGAAGATGATGAACATCCCCGTGCTCGGGCTGGTAGAGAACATGAGCTATGTCCTCTGCCCGGACTGCGGCAGGGAGATAAAGGTCTTCGGAGAGAGCCGCATAGACGAGACCGCCAAGGAGCTCGGCGTGCCAGTTTTAGGCAGGATTCCCATGGAGGAGAGCACCGCGAAGCTCGTTGATAAGGGCGCGGCGGAGCTTGTCGGCGACAAGTATATTAAAGACGCTGTTGAAGTGATAGAGAAGCTGTAAAAAGAATATAAAGAATCCGCCGGCTTTGTTTGGTCGGCGGATTTCGATTTGTGAAATATATTAATGGTTAGAGGGTAATTTTTTTAATGTCATAGTCCGCACTCATACTTGTAATTGAAGTTGCGGTTAAATCCTCAATGCTCTTTGTGGATACGACAGTTTGAAAATCGAGGTCGTCAATGCTCTTGCTGCCCCATTTTACTGTACCGTCCGGGTACTTTACAACATTGATTGCTCTGACATTTACATACATGGTTCCTTTTCCTGTGTAGTAATCTTTAAAAACCTCGCTCATCCCCCATGTAAAAGATACTTTATAAAGAAAGCAAAGTTCGTTGTAGACGAAATTGTAATCGTCGTGCGAAATAGTATTTAATCTATTTTGCTTCAATGAAACTAAATAAACATCTGAAACTGAAGTGCTGTTAACCTTATCATATTGTGAACAATTATGACCGCATTTATAGTATACAAGATCAAATAGGTAACTGCCGTTGGACGCTTCAGACGTTTTTGCTTTCACATAATCATCGCGCTCTTTTATAAGCGAATCGAGGTTGATTCCCTCTGTTGAAGTTATGTATTCAGGCATATCGGAAACCTTAAAGGTTTTTGTTGCCGACTTGATTTTATAGTCACTCTCTGCCCAGCTTGAAAGTCTTGCCGTGATAACGACCGAGTCGCCGTTTGAATAGTAGTCCTTGTCGGCTTCATATTCGACACACTGCTGCACCTCGGACGGGCAGGAAGAAGTATCTATCGAAACCTTGCAAAACGGCGATATTCCCGTGACGGTCAGATTAACTCCGTCAAATGCGTCGAGAACCTTTGCTGCCGCTCCGCCCGCATTGTACGTGCCGTTATCATCGCCTTTATCATCTTTTTTGCTGTCGGTTTTCAGGTGCTTTTTGAGTATCTTTTCCTGATCTTTTCCGGCGCGAGTATAAAATCCACCCCAAAACACCATAAAATCTCCGTCAACATACCAGATGTCCGAATCGGGATTCTCCGGATCAAAATCCTTGCTCCATGTGAGCTCATCCGTAGTTCTTTCGTCCGGAACTTCTATAATGAGGGATTTATCGCTTGCAATTGTGTAAATCCCGCTTCCGTGCTCTGCATACCAAGAGAAAGAACCGTCCTTGTTAAAACTAATTGATGTTCCCTTCTCTCCCTGCCCGACCCAGTCTCCGACAATTCCTTTTTTAGGAGAAGAGCCGCAGGCTGTAAAACAGCCGAGTACAATTGCAAGGCAGAGAATCAGGGAAGGTATTCGCAGTTTTTTCATTTCAACACCCCCGAAATATCCGTCAGCCCTTTGAATTGAAGTCTGCGTTAAGTGTATTCATTGCCTTAAAGAGCTTATAGCAGAATATAAACGGGCCGACAACGATGAGCGTGCCGAGTACATTCCAGCCCCAGAAGTCACCTGCGCCGAACTTGCAGTCAAGTCTGCGGCGAGTGAGCTCGCTGCCTATTCTCGCGCAGAGCTTGTGATGCCAGACGAGATAACCTATGCCGAGGGTAAGCGGACCGACAAGGAAAACGAGCAGCCAATAGTTCATGGTCTTCTGACCGTCATAGCGGCTGCATACAATATTGGTTTCTTCCGAGATGTGGGCAAAAACGACAAGCGCGTAAATGCCGAGGGTCAATGTTGACAGAACTATAAATTTTGCGAGGCCTCTGTTTGTTCTGAGCTGGGAAACAGGGGCGGAATTGTTAATGGTAACATTTACATTGGTAGAATTTTCAGACATGGTTTGACCTCCTTCAAAGCCCTTGAATTTATGCATTTTTTCTGACCTGAAACTATTGACTGCCGCCAAATTTTTATTGCCGCAGAATGAATCCTCCTTTCTGAGTTTTGCACTTATATAGGTGCAAAATAAATATATCACGCTGTTAGAATGATGTCAATAGATTTGAAAATATTTTCGCCAAAAGGGATATATGGAGTGGTGTAATGAATCCTGAATACGAGAAGCTGTTTGGCGGCAATATAAGAAGGGCACGTGAAGCCCGCGGCATGACACAGGAACAGGTAGCAGCTAAACTTCAACTTGGCGGCTGCGATATTACCCGCAGCGCGCTTGCGAAAATTGAGGTCGGGCAGCGGCATGTTTATCCGGACGAGATAAGGTTGCTCAAAGAAATTCTTTCCGTCAGCTACAATGAGCTTTTTGAACAGAATTAAAAAATCCGTCGAAGTGTATTCGACGGATTTTTCTCTTTACATTATTCTCAAATAAGCGTTCTTTTTGGGCTTCGCCAAATGCGTCAGTCACTTTTGTTATATCACTCTGACTCTTATTACGCCATTCGCCGCGCTTATCTTTTCCGCGTCGGGGTCGGGCGTATCGCAGACAAGATAGCCGATTCCTTTTTTTGCCGCGCTGCAAAGCGACACGATATTTCCGCCGAGCGCCGCGACAATGCCCTCGCGCACACCCTCGCCGTCTCTGTAAATGACGCACACGCGCTTTTCAAACTCCGCGGGCGGGATAAGGGCGGGGAGGTTGACGGAATTCTTCACTTCGCCGCGCTCGATGTAGCCTATGAGCTCATCGGCTGCCATGACGGCGCAGTTGTCCTCGCTCTCGGGCGTGGACGCGCCGAGATGCGGGATTGCTATGACCCCGGGCACTCCGAGCTGTTCGTCGGTCGGGAAATCGGTGGCATAGGCAGCGACCTTGCCGCAAGCAAGAGCAGCAAGAATATCGTCGGAGTTCACAAGCTCGCCGCGCGCAAAGTTGAGAATGCGCACGCCGTCCTTCATCTTGCCTATCGACTCCGAATTTATTATATTTCTCGTGTAGTCGTTGCACGGGATATGCAGAGAAAGGTAATCCGACGCTGAGAAAACCGCGTCAATATCTCCGACCGCCTCAACACCTCTGATTTCGCTCTCGCCCTTTCTGTCAAAGCAGACGACTCTCATGCCGAGGTCGCGCGCCGCTTCTGCGACGAGCTTGCCTATAGCGCCCATGCCGACAATGCCCATGGTCTTGCCCATTATCTCGGGACCCGTGAAAGAGCTTTTGCCCTTTTCAACGAGCTTGCCGACATTTTCTCCCTCGCCCTTGAGGGTCTTGCACCAATCTATGGCGTCGGTTATTTTACGCGAAGAAAGAAGCGCCGCGCAAATAACGAGCTCTTTGACCGCGTTGGCGTTGGCTCCGGGCGTGTTGAACACCGCTATGCCCTGCTCCGAGCACATGTCGATAGGGATATTGTTGACTCCCGCACCCGCTCGGGCTATTGCGAGAAGTCCCTCGGAGAACTGCATCTCGTGCATCGACGCCGAGCGCACCATTATGGCCGCCGGGTCATTTGCGCTGTCCGTGCAGCTGTATTTTGCGGGGTCAAAGCGGTCTGTCCCGCACTTTGCTATCTTATTAAGCGTTAATATTTCAGTCATGGCTTCTCCCCCTCAGTTGTTCTTTTCAAACTCCTTCATGAAGTCTACGAGCTGCTCGACTCCTTCTATCGGCATGGCGTTATAGATCGACGCGCGCATTCCGCCTACCGAGCGGTGACCCTTGAGGTTGACAAAGCCCGCCTCGGCGGCCTCGGCGACAAACTTCGCATTGAGCTCGTCGCTCCCGGTGACGAAGGTTACATTCATCATCGAGCGGTCGCAGGGTCTTACGGGGTTTGAAAACAGCTTGCTCGAATCGATGAAGTCATAGAGTATCTTCGCCTTCGCTTCGTTTCTCTTCTTCATCTCCTCAAGTCCGCCGAGCTTTTCTATCCACTCGAGCATGAGCTTGCACATATATATCGACCAGCAGGGCGGGGTGTTATACATCGAGCCGCTGTCCGCCATATTCTTGTAGTCGAGCATGGCGGGTGTGATATCGCGCGCATTGCCAATAAGATCCTTGCGGACTATAACTATGGTCAGTCCCGCGGGGGCGACATTCTTCTGCGCGCCGCCGTAGACTATTCCGAACTTCGAGACATCGAGCGGCTCGGAGAGGAAGCAGGACGAGACGTCCGCCACGAGCGGCACATCGCCCGTGTCGGGGATATACGGGAACTTCGTGCCGTAGATAGTGTTATTGAAGCAGATATAGGCATAGTCCGCCTCGGGGTCAAAATCCTCGCGGGTGACCTTCGGAATATACGAAAAGGTCTTATCTTTTGAGGACGCAGCCACTCTGATGTCGCCGTATTTGCAGGCCTCTTTATACGCCTTGGTCGAGAACTGACCGGTGAGCATATAGTCGGCCTTTCCGCTGCCGTTCAGGAGATTGAGCGGAATGGCGGAAAACTGAGTCGACGCGCCTCCCTGGAGGAACAGTATGTCATAGTTGTCGGGTACCGAAAGCACCTTTCTGAACAGACTCTGTGCCTCGTTCATTATTCCCTCGAACACCTTCGAGCGGTGCGACATCTCCATAACGGACTGGCCGCTGCCGTGATAGTCCATGATCTCCGCCGCCGCACGGCTGAGAACGCTCTCGGGCAGCATTGAGGGGCCTGCTGAAAAATTGAATACTCTTGCCATCTGTTTTGCCTCCCTTTCCTGCGTGCAGTGCCGTTTTGACAGTCTGCCACGCTAAAGCCTAAAAGTCAGCTTTCTATCATTATATAGCATAGCAAAAAGATATGTCAATAAAATCCTGAGATTACTGTTGAAAAAAACGGCTCCGAAATGTATAATTGAAGCAGCGGAAAAAATAAACAGAGAACGAGGTACTTAAAAATGTCATCTCAGCAAAAAAGCAAGAAAAAGAACAATTCGAGGCTCTACATTCTCATCGCGGCGGCACTTTTGCTCGTTGTGATGATAGTTTTGATAGCCGTCAAATGCAGCGGCGGCAAAAAAAATCCGAGCACGGACAGCACAAGCGGCGAAGCCTCATCGCAGCCACTCGAAGCGGCGGACATCGACCCGCTGACCGGTCTCTCCGGCTTCAAGGCGCAGGGCAAACGCCCGATAGCGGTAGTTATCAACAACTCGAATCCCGCACGTCCTCAGTGGGGACTGTGCACGCCCGACATTGTTATCGAGGGCGTCACCGAGGCGGGCATAACGAGAATGCTCTGGCTCTATTCCGATATAAATAAAATCCCTGACAAGGTGGGTTCGCTCCGAAGCGCAAGGCACGACTTTGTCGAAATCGCCGAGGGACTTGACGCGATATTCGTCCACTGGGGCGGCAGCAAATACGCCTATTCGGCGATAAGCGACCGCGGCGTTGACGATCTCGACGGGCGCTCGTATATGGGCAGATATTTCTTCCGCGACAAGGAGCGCACGAATGTGGCCATTGAGCACCGCGGCTACACCACCCGCGAAGCGATAGACAAGGGACTTACCAAGCTCGATATCCGCCGCGATATAAAGTCCGGCTATCAAAAGCCCTTTGCGTTTGTCTCCGAAAGCTCTCCGCGAACTCCCGCCGGCGGCGCGTGCTCGAATATAGATATAGTTTTTTCAAGCTACTGCAACCACTCCTTCACCTATTCGGCGCAGGACGGGCTCTATCTCAACAACATTAACGGCGCGCCGATGACCGACGCGGACGGCAAGCAGATGGCGGTCAGGAACGTCATTATACTCTACTGCCCCGTCTCGCTCATGGGCGACTCCTCCGGCTGCGTTGATATGGATTTGACGGGCGGCAGCGGCGTTTATCTCTCGAACGGCGCATATGAGAACATCACCTGGAAAAAGGGCGGCCCCCATGATATGCTCAAGCTCTACTCGTCCGACGGCAGCGAATTAAAGCTCAACCCCGGCAAGAGCTATATAGGCATTGTCCCCTCGGAAAAGGAAGCGCGCACGGTCATAGCGTAAAACAAATAATAAACGCCGTCGGCACAGCATAAAAGCTTGTCGGCGGCATTTTTAATTTATTGCGGCGGCTCACACAAGATAGTGCTTTTTCGTGTCATGATAGAGCTGGGTTATGTCCTGGAGCACCTCTGTATGGGCGAAGTTCTTATGATAGACGATATTCGTCGCGCGCGCCATGCTGAGATTTTCTATCGGGACTATCGTCAGCTTCTTTTTGCGCATTTCCTTAATGCACACGCTCTTTGCGAGTATTGACACGCCGAAATCCTTTTGCACAAGGTCTTTTATTGTCGTGACGTTATCGACCTCGAGGATTACGTTGAAGTCGTCTATTGACTCGTTGCGGCTCTCGAGCGTCGCCTCAAACAGCATTCGCGTAGCGGAGGTCGGCAGGCGAAGTATCAATCTCTCGCGATGCAGCTCGTTTAAGGTTATTATCGAGTGCTTGGCGAGCGGATTGTTGTTGGACATTATACAGACAAGGTAGTCCGTATCTATCATGACGGAATTCAGCGACGGATTCGACACTTTTCCGTCCGTTATTGCGATATCTATCTCAAAATTGTCGAGCATATCATAAAGATTTTTTATAGTATCTGTAAAAATCGTAATACTTACGTTTGGATATTCGTTGGCATAGCGGGCCAGAACCTCGGTTGCAAAGGAGCTCTCGGAGGTGTGCGTCAGGCCTATGCGCAGCTTCTTTATGTTGCGCTTGGAGTCCGCTATCTCCATCTGCATCTTCTGATCCATCGAGGTCAGCATACGGGCGTATCTGACCGCAATCTCCCCTTCCTGCGTCAATGTCAGCTCGCCCTTTCTGCGGTTGAACAGCTTTGCGCCGAGGGAATGCTCGAGCTGGCTTATCTGATGGCTGACTGCCGGCTGGGTCAAAGAGAGCACCTCGGCCGCCTTTGTAAAATTTTTCTGTTCCGCAACGGCTATCAAAGTTTCGGTTTTATTGTCTAACATAGTCTCACCATAAAAAAAGTTTTTGAAAATCAAAAATAAAATAATTTGATTTTATTACAGGTTGAGTATATCATATAATATAGTAAATCACAAGGGGTATTAAAAACAATTTCTTAAAGGAACATCGGTCGCCGGACAGAAAAGCTTCTCCCGGCGTTGCTTTTTTTACTTTCTTGAGGGAAAAGAGGGATAGGGCAAAATGATAAACTCGTTCTACAAGGCATTCAACATCACATCACCCGTTGCGGGCATCATTATCTCGATAGCGCTGATGCTGATAACGGGCTTTGCGATGACGCGCATCACGAAGCGGCTGCGGCTGCCGAACGTCACGGCGTACATACTGTCGGGCGTTCTGCTCGGCCCGTATGTGCTCAACCTCGTGCCGGAGAATATAGTTGAGGGCATGGACTTTTTAAACGACATCGCCCTCGCGTTTATAGCATTCAGCACAGGTGAATTTTTCCGCTTCTCAACGCTCAAAAAGAACGGCGCAAAGGTCGTTGTGATAACCGTGCTCGAGGCGTGCCTCGCGTCGGTCATCGTTTTCATCGTGTCGTTCTTTATCCTCGGGCTCGATATCAACTTCTCGCTCGTGCTCGGCGCGCTCGCCTCGGCGACTGCGCCCGCTTCGACGGTCATGACTATCCGCCAGACCCACGCGAAAGGCGACTTTGTTGACACCCTGCTCCAGGTCGTCGCGCTCGACGACGTTGTCGGACTAGTCGCATACAGCGCCGCTATATCCGTGGCTCTCGCAAACGCCTCGGGACATTTCAGCGCGGGAAGCGTGCTGAAGCCAATAGGGATGAACATTCTCGTCCTCATAATAGGCTGCCTGTTCGGAGTTATACTGAAGGTTCTGCTCCAGAAGCGCTCGACGGACAACAGACTGATAGTTTCAATCGCGCTGCTGTTTGCGTTCTGCGGAATATGCACCCTGCTCGACGTCTCGCCGCTTCTCGGCTGCATGGCGATGGGTACCGTCTATATCAACCTCTCGGACGACGAGCGCTTATTCAAGCAGCTCAATTATTTCAGCCCGCCGATACTTCTGCTGTTCTTCGTGCGTTCGGGACTTAATTTCGACCTCAGCGCGCTCTTTGACAGCTCCACGTCCATAGGCCGCGTGCCGCTCATCGTTGTCGGCATATGCTATTTCTTCATGAGAATAGTCGGCAAATACGCGGGCGCGTTCCTCGGCTGCCTCATAACAAAGAAAGACCGTCTCGTCCGCAACTACCTCGGCCTTGCGCTTATCCCGCAGGCGGGCGTTGCGATAGGTCTTGCCGCTATGGGTGCGCGAACGCTCGGCGGCGAATCGGGCAGTGCGCTCGAAACGATAATTCTCGCGTCGAGCGTGCTCTATGAGCTCATCGGCCCAGCCTGCGCAAAGCTCTCGCTCTATCTCTCGAAGTCCTATTCCAACAAGCTCGAGGACATAGTCGAGATAGCGGAGGACGGACATCAAAAGAGCAAGGTCGAGCTGCTCATAGAACGCATACAGGCGATACAGAAGGATCTGCCGAAGCACGACAACCCCTTCTACGAGGAGGAGCAGGCGTTCTCCGAGGCCGCAGACGAGCAGGAGCAGTATCTGCTTGCGGGCATGAGCATGGACAAAAGCAGAAAAAACAGGAGGAGAAGAAGATGAACTCAGTTACAGCATTAGCGCTCACCGACCCTATCGGACGTCTGCTCGGCGAATGGTCAATGGGGCTCAACACATATTCGATAATATTAAGAATCGCCGTGGCGGTGCTGTTCGCGTCGGTCATAGGCTGCGAACGCTCGAGCAAGCGGCACTCCGCGGGACTGCGCACGTTCGTGCTCATCTCCTTTGCCTCGACCGTCTCGATGATACTCGACATATATCTTGCGACGAACTACGCGCTGAGCGTACCCGTCCTCTCGGGGGCAACGATAATCGGCGCCGCCATGGTCAGCGGCAACTCGATACTGTTCAGCTCCCGCAATCAGATAAAGGGTCTGACCACCTCGGCGGGACTCTGGTCATGCGGAATACTCGGGCTGATAATCGGCGCGGGACTCTACACGGTGACCGTCATAGTCTATCTCTTCTTGGTCTGCATCCTCGCCGGCTTCCCGTCGCTCGAGACTTACCTCAAGAACCGCTCGAACCACTTCGAGATACACCTCGAGCTCAAGAGCAGCGAATATCTTCAGGACTTCGTCTCGGTCATACGCCGCCTCGGGCTGAGGATAGACGACATAGAATCGAACCTCGCTTACGTCGGCTCGGGACTGAGCGTCTACACGATAACGATAACGATAAGCAGCGCGGAGCTGAAAAAATACAAGACACACAAAGAGATAATCGAGGCGTTAAGCTCGCTCGAATATATCTATCATATCGAAGAGATGAGATAAAGAAGCTCGGAGTCGAAAATATCGGCTCCGAGTTTTTATTTGCTGTATTCTATTATGTCCTCTATTCCGCATCCGAGCGCCGTGCATATTCTGTCGAGCACATCGCTGTCGTACCGTTTGACGCGGTTCTTATAATAGTTATCAATTATCTGATACTGTATTCCCGTCCGCTTGGCAAGCTCGTATCGGCTGATATTCAGTTTTTGCAAAGTCGTATCAAGCGTAAGTTTTATCATAGCAACAGTATCCCCTTTCCGTCTGAAAGCGCGTATAAACTGTTTATATAATATACCGATATGCGTATATTTTCAAGTGTATGTGATATCGAACTAAACGAACCGAGCGCCCGCATTTGCAGGCACTCGGTTTGAAACTCGGCAAAGTCCTCACCGCCGCAGCGTAATCTCCGAAGCGGGCTTTCGTAAAGTGAAATGTCTCGCCGTGCTCGACGTGAAATAATTCACTGCGTGAATTGTGAAAATTGATGCTTCGCATCAAGTGAAATGAAATAAATCCTCACCGCCGCAGCGATTTCACACGCCGCAGGCGTATTTCACGCCCGCAGGGCATTTCACAAATCCCGAAAGGGATTTATTTCGTTGAAAAAAGCACTTGCAAATGCAAGTGCTTTTTTCATGGTGGACACGCACGGACTCGAACCGTGGACCTCTTGCGTGTGAAGCAAGCGCTCTAACCAGCTGAGCTACGCGTCCTAAAAAATAAAGATGTCAGAATCCAGATCAAACGAATTCTGATCTGCCGATTGCGACATCTGTTTGGTGGCTCTGGTGACCCGGACGAGAATCGAACTCGTGTTACCGCCGTGAAAGGGCGGTGTCTTAACCTCTTGACCACCGGGCCAAAATTGGTAGCGGCAGTTGGATTCGAACCAACGACACTCCGGGTATGAACCGAATGCTCTAGCCAACTGAGCTATGCCGCCATAATGTGAGCCCCGTCATTCGACAAGGCTTGATTATTATATTATATCGCAAGCGATTTGTCAACAGATTTTTTGCAAAGTCGGATAAGATTTTTAAATTTTTCTGAATTTTATTTCCCGCTCCGCCGAAAGCTCCGACGGGGCAGTAGGTTGTCATTCAAAAATTTCGTGCACTCCCGCTCCGACATCATGGGTTTCTTCGCCTATTATAACAGAAGCGGTGCTGCCCTCGGGGACGGTGAAAATATATCTTATTCCGCCGTTTTCACGCCTCCACTCGCTCTTTACCGTGCCGCGGCGGGTGTCTATCGAGGCTCTGACAAAGTTTAGACGCTCGTCCGTCACGGGGCGGAAAATTATATGCTCGAAGCCGGGACGCTCGGGGTCGGCGTTTATGCCCGCCGCCGCGCCGTACATCCAATCGGCAACGGCACCGTAGGCATAGTGGTTGAACGAGTTCATGTCGGCGCTCCACATCGTGCCGTCGGGCTTTATGCCGTCCCAGTGCTCCCAGACGGTCGTTGCGCCCTTGGATATCGGATAGAGCCACGAGGGATATTCGCGCCGCAGCAGAAGATCGTACGCCGTTTTTTTATAGCCGTTTTCGCTGAGCGCATGGAGCAGATACGGCGTGCCGACAAAGCCCGTCTCAAGGTGTCCCGCCCGCTCTATCAGCTCATTGAGCTGCCCGGCGGTCGCCGCCCTGTCGTCGGTGATATCAAAATACAGCGCGAGCACACAGGCGGTCTGCGTGGCGTTTTTCACCCTGCCGTTCTCCATATATTCCCGCCTGAACGCCTTTGCCGCCTCCGCCGGGATATTCTCATATTCCGCGACATCCCTGCCGAGCGCATGAGCCGCCTTTATAAATAATTCGGTCGAATATTTGTAATACGCCGTGGCGATGAGATCCTCGGAAGTCGCGCCCTTGTAGCTGCCCTCCGGGGAGTCGAGCCCGAGCCAGTCGCCGAAGTGGGAGCCGCCGGAGCGCCTGCCGTTTTCGCTGCGCTCGCGCATCCAGTCTATCCACGCCTTCATGGAGTCGAACTGCTCCTCGAGTACTGCCTTGTCGGCGTAGGTTCTGTATATCTCCCACGGGCAGATGACCGCCGCGTCGCTCCACGCGCTCGAGCCGCCCATGTCGTCGGATATATTCGGTATAACATGAGGCACGCAGCCGTCGCGCCCCTGGTCGGCGGCGAGATCGCGAAGCCACTTTTTAAAGAAGCGCTCAACGTCGAAATTGAGGCTCGCCGTGCGGACAAACACCTGCGCGTCGCCCGTCCAGCCGAGGCGCTCGTCTCTCTGCGGGCAGTCGGTCGGGACATCGAGGAAGTTGCCCTTTTGACCCCATATTATATTCTTGAAAAGTCGGTTCACCGCCTCATCCGAGCACTCGAAGTACCCCGTGCGGCGGATATCCGAGTGTACAACTACCGCCGTGAAATTCTCTTTTTTTATCTCATCCGGCCAGTTCTCAAGGCGGATATAGCGAAAACCGAAGAAGGTCAGCGCGCTTTTATATGTGTGTTCCTCGCCGTCGCAGGTGAATTTTATCTGTGCGCGGGCAGAGCGGTAGTTGGCGTTATAAAAATTGCCGTCGCGGTCGAGCGTCTCACCGTGAGAGACAGTCGCCTGTGCGCCGGGGACACCCTTTATTTTAAACTCGACATAGCCCGTTATATTCTGACCGAAATCAATGACCGTCTCGCCCGCCGGAGTTTCCGTTATCTGCATGGCGGATATGCGCTCGTGCTCGGTAATTTTCTCGCCCTCCTGCGGAATAAGAAAATCCCTTTCGAGGTCGACGCAGATGCAGTGCCGCGCTTTTCCCGCCTTAAAAGTCGCGTCATATATATCGCCGTTATATATATGTGTATATCTGAGCTTGCTCTCGCGGGCAGTCCATGAGCCGTCGGTGACTATGCTCTCCTCGCTGCCGTCCGCATAGAAAACAGTCAGCCCGGCTATGAGCGCTGTGTCGCGGTAGCCCAAAAAGTCGCTGCTCCCGCGCCTGTTCGAGACAGCACGCCAGCCCTGCCCGACAGTCACCTCGAGCGAGTTTTCGGCTTTTATCAAAGCCGTCACATCATAGCTCTGCACCTGAAGCCTGTGAGCGTAGGAGGTCCAGCCCGGCGCGAGGATGAAGTCGCCCACCCTGCCGCCGTTTAGCTTTGCCTCGTACACTCCGAGCGCGGTGATTTCAAGCACGGCTTTTCGGACGGGCTTATCGCATCGGAATTCCTTCAAAAACACCGTGCCTCCGCGCAGATTCTTTTCACAGCTTTTTATCCATTCGCTTCTCTCGAGCATATTTTATCTCGCTCCTCTCTGTCGCCTCATCATATTTTTTATTCTCTCGCATACATTTTATATGTGTTTGCAGTCCAAAGTCAAGAGGCTGCAAGCCTTTTGTTACCGAAATGTTATAATTTGTATATCTGTTTTGCTTGACTTTTTGGTTATTTTAGGGTACACTGAACATACTGTGAAACGTTCTATTCACAAAAAACCAATAAAAAGTTAAAAGGAGCACAAACAAATGAAGAGAATTCTCGCAATCATTATGGTTCTCGCCATGGTCTTTGCTTTTGCGGCTTGCAAACCCAAGGATGACGGCAAGGACACCACAGCCCCCGGCGTAAGCGGCGACGCAGTTACCAACGATAACAACGAATCCGTTCCCGCAGACGCTTCCGAGGCAGACAGCACAGACGTAAGCACCGACGCTGCCGAAGTTTCCACCGACGCTTCCGGCAAGCCTGTCGAGACTCCCTCTCAGAGCGGTTCTCAGGGCGGCTCTCAGACCGGCAACCAGAAGGGTCTTAACTCCACCGACGCTAAAGCAGTCGTTGATTTCTACAACAAGGCTGTTAAGGCTTCCGTAAAGAATCCCCCCAAGGGCAAGCAGACCATGAAGCTTGAGAAGCTTGAGGGCACCGGCGGACTCGGTAAGATCATCGGTTCCTTCGAGGGCATCGCTAAGAAGGCTCTTGAGAAGAACTCGACCGAGACCACTTGGATCCCCGCGGGCGACCACGGTGACGTTCTTCCGACCGATGTCAAGAACGCTAAGGCGGCTATCTCCGCAGACGGCAAGTACACCATCGTTTCCTTCAACGTCAATCCTCAGACTGACGGCCCGAAGGAGAGCAGCTCGAAGGGTCCCGTCGGCCGTTCGATCGGTACTCTCGGCAACGTTCAGAACGCTCTCGATGAGCTTCCCGGCGTTTCCATCACTTCCGGCATGGAGAACATAAAGCTCACCTACAACGACGCTTATGTCAGAGATGTCAAGATCGACAACGCCACCGGCAAGATCATCAGCGGCACCTGGCACTACAAGGTCAATGTCGATGTTAAGAATCTCGGCGTTAAGGTTATCGGTATCCCCGCAAGCGTTGATACCCTTACCGGTATTGTTGACTACACCGTTAAGCTTGGCTAAAAAATTACCGTAACGGCGATTAAAAAACACACAAAGGCTCTTACCCAAACGGGCGGGAGCCTTTTTCATATGCAATGCAAAGAGCCGCGCCCATTCGGGACGCGGCTGCCGTTATTCTGTTTTCATCAGGTCTTTTACGGTTATGCCGTCGAAGTACTCGTTCGTTATCTCTTCGAATCTGCGCCACATGCCGACGGTGCGGCAGCTGTACGCGCGCTCGCACGGCTCATCGCAGGAGAGACACGCCACCGGCGCGAGGCTGCCCTCCGTAAGGCGCAGGATATCGCCGACAACGCACTGCTCCGGCGGTCTGCCGAGCCTGTAGCCGCCGCCCTTGCCGTGGACGCCCTCAACGTAGCCGTCCCTGACGAGCAGCGCCATTATCTGCTCCATATATTTTTTCGAGATGCCCTGGCGCGCCGCCACATCCTTCATCGGCACAAGGCCGCCGCCGTGCTCCGCAAGGTCTACGAGCACCCTCAGGGCATAGCGTCCCCGCGTTGATATCATCATAAAAATTCCTCCGTTTTGCGCTCAGCAGATCTCTCCGCCGCCGATAACCGTATCTCCGTCATAGACAACAACAGCCTGACCTTTTGTTACGGCTCTCTGCGGCTCGTCAAAAATTATATGCACCGTGTTTTCGCCCGTGACTCTCACCGTTGCGGGCTGCTCCGGCTGCCTGTATCTGACCCGCGCGCTCGCGCGAAACACCGCGGGCGGGTCGTCAAAGGCGATAAAATTGAAGTTTTTCGCGTCTAATTCGCGGCTTATCCCCGCGTCCTCGTTATCGAAGAGCTTCATCGTTACGCCGATGCAGTCAAGTCCGCTCTCCGCCGCGAGATAGGCGGCAACGGACAAGTCCACTCCTCCGCTCATTGCGACGAGTGCCTTGCGGCGCGGGTTATCGGGAGTAAAGGTCATATTATTCCTTTCAAAAAGCCCGTAAGCCCCGACAAAGCAGCCGGAGCCGATACCCCGCAGCATCTGAAAACTACAATTCTTGCAGCGTCTCGGGTGCTGCGGGACGGGAAACTTTATTTATCAGTCTCCGAAAAGCGGAGTTGACAGGTAGCGGTCGCCCGTATCAGGCAGGAGCACAACTATCGTCTTGCCCGCGTTCTCCGGGCGCTTTGCAAGCTCAACGGCGGCATAGGCGGCGGCTCCCGAGGATATGCCGACAAGCACTCCCTCGCTCCTGCCTATGAGCCTGCCCGTCTCGAACGCTGCCTCGTTGCTCACGGGGATTATTTCATCGTATACCTTCGTGTCGAGCACCTCGGGAACAAAGCCCGCGCCGATACCCTGTATCTTATGCGCGCCCGCCACGCCCTTGGAAAGCACGGGCGAGCTCTCCGGCTCGACCGCGACTATTTTTACGCTCGGCTTCTTCTCTTTCAGGTATTCGCCGACGCCCGTAACGGTGCCGCCCGTGCCCACGCCCGCGACGAAGATATCGACCTCGCCGTCGGTATCCTCAAAAATTTCGGGGCCAGTTGTCTCATAGTGAGCCTTGGGATTTGAGGGATTGACGAACTGACCGGGGATGAAGCTGTTCGGTATCTCCTTTGCAAGCTCGTCGGCCTTCTCTATCGCGCCCTTCATACCCTTTGTGCCGTCGGTGAGCACAAGCTCGGCGCCGTATGCCTTCATCAGCTGGCGGCGCTCGACGGACATGGTCTCGGGCATAACTATGATTATGCGGTAGCCGCGCGCGGCGGCGACTGACGCAAGCCCTATTCCGGTGTTGCCGGAGGTCGGCTCGATAATAACGGACTCGGGGGTGAGCTTGCCCGCCGCCTCCGCGTCGTCAAGCATCTTTTTGGCTATTCTGTCCTTGACGGAGCCCGCGGGATTAAAATATTCGAGCTTTGCGAGCACCTTGGCCTTGAGCCCGTATTCCTTTTCAATATGAGTCAACTCGAGAAGAGGGGTCTTTCCTATAAGCCGCTCTGCCGATGTATAAATCTTTGACATAATAAATTACTCCTTTTTGAAATAAATTCTAATTCAACAAAAATAAAAAATCGGGAAAACTCAATGAGCGTCCCCGAGAAAAGCCGTTTTCGGACGGTTCAAAATCCGCACTCGGAGGACGTATAGAAAAAACACACGCACCGACAACAGACACAATTGCGGCAATTCATTCGATTCACGGCGGTCTTTTTCATAATAGGTCTCTCCTTTCATACGCCTACCTTGGCGGTATGTTAAATAAAATATAGCACACGTCGCCTACCTTGTCAATAGGCAAAGCTGTTTTTTCGGAATTTTTAAACAATTGCCGTCGGTGAGCTTGTTTATATGCCGTCCGTTTGAAAGCAATCTTCATGTTTTTTGAAAAATTCGCGCAGATTTACTCTTTATAGATTATATCCTACAAACGCCGACATAAAAAGCGGAGTTTATTTGTACTTCCAGCCATTGACACCCGCATTTTTAATCGGTATAATTTAATCAATAAATATAAGGAGCTGTAAAATATCATGGAAAAGAAGTATGCGATTCTCGTCGTTGATATGCTCAATGATTTCGTAACCGGCGCGCTCAAGTGCGACAGAGGTCTTGCGATAGTCCCCAAGACCGCAGAGCTCGTCAAAGGTGCGAGAGAGAAGAACATCCCCGTCATTTTCTGCAACGACGCTCACCTCAAGGGCATTGACCACGAGCTCAAGTTCTGGGGCGACCACGCAATAGCGGGCACCGAGGGAGCAAAGGTTATCCCCGAGCTCGAAGTTTGCGAGAGCGACTACATTGTTCCCAAGAGACGCTACAGCGGTTTCTTCCACACCGACCTTGACCTTCTCCTCAGAGAGCTCGGCGTCAACACCGTTGTTCTGACCGGTCTGCACACTCATATGTGCGTGCGCCACACCGCCGCCGACGCATATCAGCTCGGCTATGACGTTGTTGCTATTAAGGACGCAACCAATTCCTTCACCGCAGAGGACTATGAGTACAGTCTGAGCTATCTCAAGGGTACCTACGATGCCGAGATTACCGACACCGACACCTTCCTCGCATCGCTGTAATCAACACAAGAACACATCAACCCTCCGACGGCACTGCCGAACGGAGGGTTTTTGTTAGTCATAAGAATAAATTTATTTCAGTATTCTGCCTACCGCGTCTATCTCGTCGGCTGTGAGTCCTGCGGAGACGAAATAGTCCTCGACCGAACCGTAGCGGCGGAAAAGATACTCGAACACGGCGGTTATATTCTCCGCCGGGGCGCCGAGATGCGACATATCGCTCTCCCAGACGAGCCCCGTTTTCTTCTCTATCTCCCTGCGGTAAAACGGCTCGAGATAGCTCGAGGACAGGCGGTAATCCGCAACGATATCCTCGAAGTATACGCCCGTCAGGTGCAGTATCAGCGCGGCGGTTATGCCTGTTCTGTCCTTGCCGAGGAAGCAGTGGAACATCGACGGCGCGTCGACGCGCGACAGCTCGGAAAAGAGGCGCGCATAGTTGCCCTTGCACTCGCTAAGGCTCGTCACATATATTTCGGGCATAGTCAGCTCCATATGCGGTGAGGCGGGGTTTATTTCGAGCAGGGAGAAATGATAGTAGTTGATTCCGGGCTGATTTTCAAACTCCGACGGCATGGTCATCGCCTCGGAATCGCCGCGCAGGTCGAATACGTTCTTTATCCCGTAGTCGCGGAAGAACTCCATATCGTTCGGCGTTGAGGCGCGCGGTCTGCCGCAGCGCAGAAGTCTGCCGTATTTCGTGAAGCCGCCGCCCTTTATCGGATATCCGCCGAGGTCGCGGCAGTTCTGTATGTTTTCAAGAGGCATATGTCTGAAGCTTTCCATAGTCCGCCCTCCTCATAGATTCTATCTCTATTTTAATGCATTCTCAAATATTTTTCAACCGTGAAAATGCAGAAAGCGCCTTGAAAGCTGCAATTATTTTTCCTCTTATATATTACTGTGGAAATAATACAGGGTCGTCGTCTGCGAATCAAAGAAGTAGACGTTGTAATAATCGTATTTTGAATAGGCTCCGTCGCCTATCGGCTTGCCTTCGCGGTCGTAAATATAGAGATAGTCGCTCTCATCGATATAGTCGCGCGAAAAACGGTAATTGTTCACAAGGTCGGCACCCTCGTCGCCGTCGCGCAGAGAGTCTATAACCTGCTCAAACTTATCTATATATCCGAGAAGTTCCGTCTTGCTCTCGGCGGTCACGGGCTTGAAATATTCGCTCTCCCCGGGCTTCGCGCCGGGAAAGGTGTATATCCCGAAGTCCGTCGAATCCCCGAAGCCCGCGCAGCTGCAGCGCTGCACCGACATCGCCTTGCCGAGCGAGGCTATGACGGGATCTCCGCTTTTGAAAACGCAGGCGGAAAGCGACAACGCGAGCAGAAACGCCGCCGATATCAGAGAAATCATTTTAAGCTTTTTCATTCTTTTTCACTCTCCCCCGATACATATTCGAGCAGGTCGCCCGGCTGGCAGTCGAGAATCTCGCAGAGGGCATCGAGAGTCGAGAAGCGAAAAGCCTTTGCCTTGTGATTCTTGAAATTCGAAACATTCGCCATCGTCATGCCCAATCTGTCGGCAAGCTCGGTGAGCGACATTTTTCTTTTTGCCATCATAACATCCAAATTTATAACTATCATGCCGTCACCCCGTTAAAATATCCCGTCGTTTTCTTCTTTTATATCCGCCGCGCGCTTGAACACGCCGCTCATCGCAAACGCGAGAACTCCCGCGACGATGCAGACGAAAATGAATACGAAAACCGGCATATAATAAAGCCCCATGAGCTCATATACAGCGAGCATCGAGCAGAGCACCGCCTGGTCGACTGAAAATATCAGCAGCTCCGCGAAGGCGCATATTCCGATATTGCGGAATTTTTTCGCCGTTCCCATTGAAAACGCCTTGTCGGTGAAAATGCGCGAGCAGATGAGCTTCAGCTCAATGAGCGCCGCCAGATACGGTACGGCGCAGGCATAAACCGACGCGGTGGTCAGAATCCAAGTATAGGGCGGCAGAGCCGAAAATTCGCCCGTTTTTATTATCGCGACGATTATAAACGGCGAAGCGAGAACCGCAAACAGCGTCAGCGCTATGCCTGCAATCACAAGCCCGTTGAGGACGATTTTTTCTGTTTTTATTTTCTTGTCGTCTTTCATTTCACATACCTCTTCTCCGTGGTTTGCGAGGTCATTGTAGCACGGCGATTCAAGATTGTCAATAAATATTTATCGTTATTCTTTAAATTTTTACTGTTTTACTGCGTATCGGCTGCAAAAAACTCCCAAGGCCGTTTAGCCTCGGGAGCTTTCGGTAAATTTAAATTACAGGAATCTTACAAGTATTCCCGCGAGCAGAACGGAGACTATAGTCACGCAGACGAAGCCCGCGACGAGCATTTTGGGCATTATCTCGGCGGTAATATTGTCTCTCTCGTCGCCCTCTTCGGTGCTTATGTTGATAGCCTCGGTGGTTATCAGCATATTAATCGGGAAGCCGGAAAAGGCGTTGAGGACTATCGCGTAGCACATGAAGAACGACTGCTTGAAAATCTTGCTTGCAAGCAGAGCCATGAGTCCCATGGCTACGGTCGCAAAGACGACGAGCGCTGCCGATATGCCGACAACGGACGCGATGCCGCCTGTGCCGGAGCTTGCGAGAGTCTTGAACAGTCCCATCATAAGCACGGTCATAACAAAGCCGTAGGAGCTCGCCTCATGGAGGGCGTCCGTCTCAACGAGCTTAAGCTCGTGCGCGGCAAAGCCGAGAAGCAGGCAGACAACATACATCGGGACATAGCCCTTTGTCACATAATCTATCCAGTAAGCGGCGAGAGTGATAAGTGCGAGCTTTAAAAGGATAATGGTAGTGCTTGTGGCTCTCTTCTTCTTTTTCTCGTCCTTCTTCTCCTCGGAGGCGGCTGTAGCGGCCTTGAATTCGCCGTTTCTGTAGAGCTTTGTGAGCCTCCTCGTCTCCTTCTTCAGGCAGAACGAGGTCAGCGGATAGCCGACAAGTCCCTGGAGGGAGAGGCAGACTATCGCAACAAGGGCTGCGGAGGTCTTGCCCGCTTCCGTAGCGGCGCTCGACATCATCGCGGTAGCTATTGCGCCGCCGGCGAGCGGAGGCGCTGCGGCGATTGCATTATCAAAGCCGAAGAGTGCGGTTCCGAGCGTCAGGCATATTATCGTTATCGCGGCGACACCCATGAGCGAAATTATGACGGTCTTCCACTGCGCCGCCATCTCTTTTCTGCTTATGAGCGTGCCGAGGTGGGTGACGAGCAGACCGCAGGCGACTTTAAACAGCGCATCGGACACGCCCGCGTCGTCTATTATCGTCTTCGGAAAAAGCCCCGTAGAAAAGCCGACAAGCATAAGTATCATGATGACAAGCACCGAGGGTACCCAGCCCTTTGTCACCTTTGCCAGTATCTCCGAGATGGCGAACACCAGCAGCAGCGCGGTAAACGCACCGAAAGCCGAAACTATTATAGGATTCACTTTACATCTTTCCCCTCATTAAAAAACGGTATTGCTATTAAAGGAACTTATCGAGCTCGCGCTCAACGTTCTCGTACTTCTTGACCTTGGGCTCGCGGATGAGCTTTCCTCTCGCCATGACCATCTTCACGTCACGAAGAGCGGTGAGGTCGTCGATAGGATTTTCCTCCGTAACGATAAGATCCGCGCACTTTCCGGGCTCAACGGTGCCGGTGATATCATCGATATGCGCTATCTCGGCGTTCCTCTTCGTAGCGGTATAGAGCGCAAACTTATTCGACACGCCGCAGTACTTGTGGAAATAGACAAGCTCTCTCCACATATCGTAGTGGGTGATGAACGGGCAGCCGGTATCGGTTCCGAGGCCGACGGGAATGCCGTTTGCAAGGCACTTCTCGGAGCAGTCGATTATGCCCTCAAAGACCACCTTGCCGTTGAACTGCGAAAGCTCGGTGGCGTGGCTTACGGAGCGGTCGAACAGCGCAAAGGGAAGCGCGGGAGAGAGCGTTGTAATGAGCGCCGCGTGCTTCTCCTTAAAGAGGGAGATTATCTCGTCATCCGCCTTAGCGCCGTGCTCTATAGTGTCCACGCCGTTTTCAAGTGCAACGCGCACGCCCTCGGGGCTTTCGACGTGGGCGGCTACTATGAGTCCGCGCTTATGCGCCTCGTCGCACGCAGCCTTGACTACCTCGGGAGGCATTTTCAGCGCGCCCGGCTCGCCCTTGACCTTTGCGTCAAGCACGCCGCCGGTTATCATAAGCTTTATTAGGTCGGGCTTATCCTCGGCGATTTTCGCAACAAAATCTCTCGCCTGCTCCGGGCTCTCGGCTATATATGCGAGTGAGCCCGCCATGTGTCCGTCAGGGACGGAGACAGCCATATTTGCGGCGAGGATTCTCGGGCCGACTGTCTTGCCGGCGTTTATATCGTCGCGGATGCTCGAATCGGCGTTCTCAACTCCGCCGACGGTTCTTATGGTCGTAACTCCGCTGTTGAGCTGCATCTGAGCCGCGCTGCGGCAGACGGCCTTGATTATCTTGCGGAAAAGATTGTTGCTCGTCATTATCTTAACGAGCTTCTTCGGGTCGGACTCCTTCTTCTTCGGCTTGCCGCTCGAGGGAAGGTGGAGATGCATATTGATAAGACCGGGCATTATATATTTTCCGCCGAGGTCTATCTTCTCATATCCGGAGATGTCCGCGTTCCCGTCAACAATGGCGGCTATCTTCTCGCCATCGACAAGAATTATCTTGCCGGACTGAGGCTCCATATCCTGAGTACCGTCGAGAATGATGCCGTTTACAAGTGCGTATTTCATTTTTTCGGTTCCTCCTTGAAAAAAGTGCAAGTCCGCATTGTATGTCGCGGCAGCTTATTGGCTTATACGAATATTAACACGGCTGCTATGCTTAGAATTATAGAGCTTTTTCCTCCGTTTTGCAAGCTTTTTCCGTTTAAATCGTTGAAAAGTTTTCGTTTTTTTTATCACCTTTGAACGGAGAAGCAGATATTTGTACTTGAAATTATGTTATGAGCATAAAAATACCGCCGCATCCTAAGACACGGCGGAATTTTCATTATGTTTTCTCTTACTGGACGTATCCGGCGACGGTGAGCATATACTCGCCGATCTGGCCGCCGAACTCGGGAGCGCCTTCCATGATAAGCTTGCCCTTCTTAGCGGAGTCAAGCATATCGTCGAGACCGAGCAAGATGCCCAGTGCGCTGTCGAGAGAATCGAAGCGGAGCGTGAAGAAAGGCATAGCTCTCTTGTAAACGCCTCTGCCGGCTCTCGATTTGCCCGCCTTTACGCGCAGATAAGCCGAAAGCTCATCGTGGCCGTTGACAGCCCACGCATAGACGCGGTCGGGGCTCTTGAGCGCCCAATCGTGAACATCGGGATGGCCGAGCTTGTTGAGCTGGCTGATACCGCTCGAAAGCAGGTAGAAGTAGCACTTGACGAGCAGAGCCTTGGTGTCCTCGTCCTCCGGGATGCCCTTTGCGGTAAGCAGGGAGGACATCTTCAGCAGCACTGCCATGAACGAGGCGAACAGGCCGGGATGCTTCGCAATACCCTTCATCTTGGGCAGAGTCGAAAGGCTCATCTTGCCCTTGAAGAATGCGTTCATCGCCTCAATGCTCTTGAACTCAAGCTCGATGTGGGGAGCGGTGTCCACCTTATCGTTGTGAACGAGCCACTCGCCGCAGTTGACTACGAAATGGGTAGCCACCTTGCCGTCCGGGCTGTCGGGATCGAGAGCACTGACCTGCATAACGCCGTGCGCGTGCTCAAACTTCTTTGCGAGCGAGGGAACGTCGCTTGCAATTACCTTGATGAGCGGAAGGACAGCGTTGAGAAAAAGTTTATTTGTAAAAATCTCATCTCTTGATGCCATATAATCATTCCTTTCCTTATCGGGATACGGGCGAAGCTGTTACACCTCGTCGTCCCAATCGTCATCAAGCTCGAAGTCCTTGCCCATGACCTCACGGACAGCCTCAACGATACCGTTCGAGTCGATACCGAGCATGGACATGATGTCCTCATGCAGTCCGATGGGAGCAAACTTATCCTGGATACCGAGCTGCTTGAATGCGCAGCCCTTACCGGATTCAACAACGACCTCTGCAACAGCACTGCCGAGACCGCCGATGACGTTGTGATCCTCAACGGTGATTATGCGGCGGGTGTCCATAACGGCCTTGAGGATAGCCTCGCGGTCGATGGGCTTAATGGTGTGCATATCGAGAACTCTGACCTTCAGGCCGTCGGAGTTCTCAAGGAAGTTAGCCGCCTGAAGAGCCTGGAATGCGCAGGAGCCGCAAGCGATAACGGTGATATCGGTGCCCTCTTTAAGAGTGACAGCCTTGCCAAGCTCGAAGCCGTAATCGGTGTTCTCATAGAGGACACGGTCGAAGCCTCTGTTGATTCTGATATAGAACGGGCCGGGAGTCTCATATGCCGCACGGACTGCGTTGACAGTCTCCATACCGTCTGCGGGGCAGATAACGGTGAGGTTGGGCATAGCGCGGGTAACTGCGAGGTCGCAGATGGCGTGATGGGTCGAGCCCGCCTGGCCGAACGAAGTACCCGAATGGGTAGCTATAACCTTAGCGTTGACATTCTGATAGCAGATGTCGGTGTGAAGCTGATCGGCGCTTCTGAGAGAAGCGAAAACCGAGAAGGTCGAAAGGAACGGCACGAGGCCTGCTCTTGCCATACCTGCGGCGACGCCGAACATATTCTGCTCTGCGATACCGACGTTGAAGAATCTGTCCGGATAAGCGTCACCGAACATACCGATCTTTGTTGATTTGCCGAGGTCAGCGGTCAGCGCGACAACTTCGGGGTGCTCTGCGCCGAGCTCAACAAGGGTCTTGCCGTAATATTCCGCGGTAGAAAGAGCGGTTGATTCAACGGCTGTATAGGTCATTCCGCCTGCCATAATTATTCGCCCTCCTTTTCTGCTCTTGCTTTGCGTGCCTCATAGTACTTATCGAGGCTCTCTATAGCTTTCTTGTACTTCTCTTCGTCAATTGCGCCGTAGTGCCAGCGATAGTTGCCCTCCATGAAGTCGATGCCGGCGCCCTTTATTGTGTCGGCAATTATCATGACGGGAGAATCGGTCTTGTTCTCAAGAGCAAAGTCGATAGCGTCGCAAAGCTCTTTGATGTTGTGTCCGTCGACTTCCTTGACGATGAAGCCGAAGGAGCGCCACTTGTCGGCGAAGGGCTCAAGCTTCATGACATCCTCGGTCTCACCGTCGATCATGCACTTATTGCGGTCGACGAAGGAGATCATATTGGTGACCTTGAAGTTGGAGGCCGCCATGGCTGCTTCCCAGTTTGAACCCTCGTCGCACTCGCCATCGCCGAGGATGCAGTATGTTTTGTAATCCTTGCCGAGAACTCTTGCGGCAAGAGCGGTTCCGACTGCTATCGGAAGTCCGTGGCCGAGAGAGCCGGTGGAAGCGTCAACGCCGATAACCTTGTTCGAGTCGAGGTGGATGCCCATCTTCGAGTTCGTGTGGTTAAAGGTCTTGAGCTGCTCGGGATCGTTCCAGCCGAAATCGACGAGCACGGGAGCGTAAGCTATACCCGCGTGACCCTTACTGAGGATAAAACGGTCTCTGTCCTCCCACTTGGGGTTCTTGACGTCCAGTCTCATGTACTTGTGGTAGAGAACGGTAAGCATATCCATGACGCTCATGCCGCCGCCGATATGACCGCTGCCCGCCCAGTATGTGGTGTCGAGGCAAAGTCTGCGCAGCTCATGAGCCTTCTTTTCGAGCGCTAACCATTCCTGCTTTGATAATGGCATTTACATTTCCTCCTTACAGAAAACATTTTTTATCGTCTGAGTGAATAAGCGGGTACCCCCGTAACTCACAAAGCTTCTCTTTTACCCGGGAAATAACGCCGGATGAAGTATATGACCCGTGCACGGCAAAAATCACTCCGAACGTCAAAATATCCAAAGCTTTAAGCGCGCACAAAGTCATTTTTATCTCATATGCATATATAATAGCACAGAAACCCCCGTCTTGTAAAGACAGGACGGAGGTTTTTTTGGGAAAAATCAGGCAAGCTCGGGGTGATTCTTGCGAAGGGTGTTGAATGCATCCTCTGCAACATCAACGGTGTGAGCAATATCCTCATCGGTCAGGGACGCATTGATGAAATGGTTGTGGTGGCTCGTAAGGAATATGCCGCGCTTGACCATCTCGGCGATCCACTCCTGATGAAGCATGAGGGAATCGTCATCGGCAAGGCGCAGATAGAACAGCGACGGCTCGCCGGAGACTACAAGATGGAAGCCGTTGTTCGCGGCAGCAGCCTTGAGACCCTCGCCGACCTTGAGACCCTTCTCGCGGAAGATGGCGGGAGTGTTGAGCTTCTTCATCTTGTTGATGCAGGCGATACCCGCTGCGAACGGGATTGCGCTGAGCCAGTAGCTGCCGGTATAGGACAGGCTGCTGATAGAGCTCTTGAGGAACTCCTTGCCGCAAAGAGCGGAGACGTTCCAGCCGTTTGCAAGAGCCTTGCAGAAGCAGATGAGGTCTGCCTCGAATCCGTAGAAGTGGTCACTGCCGGCGATATCAAGACGGAAGCCTGCGCGGACGTCGTCGACTATAAGGACGATGCCGTTCTTTGTGCAGAGCTCACGAACCTTCTGCCAGTAGCCGTCTGCGGGAAGCTGGTTGTCAAAGAAGTTGCCGTGGAGATAGGGAGTCGAGATAAACGCAGCTATCTCGCCCTCGTTCTCGGCGATAACTCTCTCGAGCGCGGGGATATCGTTCCAGTCTATATAGATGTTGTTTGCAACGTCCTCCTCGATAACGCCGGGATAGTCGACCTTCTGGGTCCAGGGCGAAATACCGTGATAGAAGCCGTTGATGAAGATTATCTTCTTGCGGTGGGTATGGGCTCTTGCGGTCATTATGGCGGCGGTGGTAACATCGTTGCCGTTCTTTGCGAAGAATGCCCAATCGGCGCAGTTTACGGTGTCAACAAGCAGCTCCGCGAACTCGACTGCCTTGTAGGACGGCGAGGTGGTGCAGTTGCAGACCTTTGCCTGAGCGATGGCGGCCGCGTCGACGTCGGGGTCGTTGTAGCCGAGAACGTTCGGGCCGTATGCGCACATATAGTCTATGAATTTGTTTCCGTCAACATCCCAGAAATAGGAGCCCTGCGCTCTGTCGCCGAAAAGCGGGAACGCGCTGACGGGGATAAAGCAGCCCTCTGCCGGGCCGAGGTGGCCGTAGACGCCGGAAGGAATGACCTTTTCGGCTCTCTCGAACATCTCTCTGCTCTTTGTGTAATCGTTAATCTTGAAGCTCATTAAAGTTCCCCTCCCTTATGCCAAGTACAGAGCAACTCTGTCGAGCAGTCTGTTCATATTGTCTATCATCGAGATCATGCCCTTCATGGTGATAGCGCCCATGCCTATGCAGGCAACGGCGTTTATCTTTCCGTCGAAGAGGTCTCTTGCAAGATCAATTGAAGCGAACTCCATATCGGCGCGCGGATTCTCGCAGCGCTTCTTTATGGTTACAAGGCGTCCGTTCTTTGCGCGGATCGTAGCCGCGGGACCGTCCTTTATGCCGAGGCCTATCTCGCCGTCAACTATGTGGGATGCCGAGAACTGACCGATCTTGTCGTTGTTGGCTATCTGAGATATAGCAACAGCGATAGTGTAGAGCATGAGCGTGGTGCTCTGCTCGAAGAAGGTTCTGTCCTGAAGATCCTCGGGCGAGGGACGCATATATTTCGCAAGCAGGTCGGTCAAGGGGGTAAAGGTCTTGAGGAGGAACTTGATGTGCTGGAATCCCTTCGAGGGGATGGGTGTTACGGTTCCGTCAATAAGACCGTTGAATTTTTCGCAGGAAGAGAACGGCAGTTTGACGTCGCACTTGCCGACGCCCTGCTCCATCCTGCATCTTCCGTTTTTGAAGGTTATCGTGGCGCTCGGGCCGTCTTTAACTTCAAAGCCTATCGAGATGGGCTTCGTGTTGGTGAGCATTGCGCTCGCCTCCGGGACTATCTCGCAGAGATTCTCCAAAGTTCCCAAGACAGCATAAAGGTTAATGTACGCCATTGTTTTCTGATCAGTCAACCTTCATTCCTCCTTTTTAAATTGATAAAAATATTCAGAGCCGGTTTTTTGAACGCCGGTTTACTCTTGGACTGTATTCTACCACATTCTATGCCTTAAAGTCAATTGCATACCGGAAGCGTAGCAAAAAATTCACAAAATCGGCTGATTTTTTCGGGCTTTTATACTTATTTTTTCGGCGTTTTTCGATAAATCCGTAAATTTTTCTCCGTGCTACCGCCGACCCTCCGAATACTTCTTTTTCGGAAAGTAATAATAAAATAATTTTTTCAATATCGGCGGCGGCAAATTCACCGTTCGGCAGCCCTTTGCCGGCTAACGGCGCCGCTTTATATTCTTCTGTCGTTGCGCGACTCGTGCTTTATCAGGCTTATGACTATTATATACATAGCCGCCACAAACGCTATGAATATAGCGGTCGAAAGCGTTGTGCCTATCATGGCGCAGGAGTCGTAGAAGCCGTGCAGGAACACGGCGGAGAGGTATGAGGCAAGGAGATTGAGCACCTTTTTCCCCTTGCAGCCGAGGTCGGAAAAGAGCTTGGCGCGCCCGTAGAACAGACCCATGAACACGGCAAAGCCCATATGTCCGGGAACGGCGAGCACCGCGCGCGGGAGCGCGACGGACAGGCCGAAGTTCATAACATACTTTATATTCTCAAACGCGGCGAAGCCCAAAGAGACCGAGACGGCGTAAACTATTCCGTCAAAGCTGTAGTTAAAATTCGGATTCTTCCAGGTTCTGAGCTTCATCAGCAGGAACTTAGTCCCCTCCTCGACAACCGCGACAACCGCGAAGGCGAGGATTATTTTATAATATTTATCGTTTTGGCTCACCTGGTCGTTGAGTATCTTTTCGCCTATCATTTCGAGCACTATCGACATCAGCGCCGCAACGATACCCATGAGAATCAGCGACAGCAGCAGCCCGGGCGGCTCCTTGTCGACCGTGTCGTGCTTATAGATATAGCGCAGCAGAAACACCGCTGGCAGTATTGCCGCGAGAATATATATTGAAAATATCGCCGCCGAGGGAAGAACAAAAAACATTTTATCAGCTCCTGTTTTGCTCAGAGCGTTGCGAACCGCGCCGTCAATGCGTCGCTTCGCGTGCGCCAAAAGCTGTTTGCAACTATTTTAACGGTATATTCCGTTCGGGTCTTGAGTCCGCATATATGCTCGGTGAGAGTCGCGGGCATATCATACAGATAATAGCGCGAGGTTATGTTGAGATGCTTTTTTACAAGTCCGTCGCCGCTCAGAATATATATGTCGTAGCTGTCCGGGCAGTCTTTCCCGCTCGCCTGATTGAAAGTAATATCGCAGCCGTCCGCCGTTATATTTTCTACAGATATCCGCGCGTTTTCAAAAAACGGTCTCTCCGCCGTCACATAGCGCGCGTCGGTATATTTGAACGAATCTATATTCCACGGCTCGTCTATCTCCCAAGTATAGGGGAAGAAGTGCCCGGTGAGTACGTCGTAGGGATAGACCCTGACTCTGCCGCCGGCGTCGGCCTCGACTATCAAAAACTGCGCCGCGCTGCCGTCCTCGGGGGGTATGGTACCGTGAGCCTTGTCGAACTCGTCGAGCTCGAAGTAGCTCAGCGTCCCCGTTCCGAAGGCGCTGAAATGGCGCTGATGCGCGGAACGCGGGTCATTTATCGGCGCATGGGAATGGCCGGAGAAATCGACTGTCTGCGGATAATTCATAAGTATATCCGTTATCTCGTCCTCGCCCCAATTTATGCTGCCGTAGACTGTGTCGGTGATATGCGGGTGCTGAAAGAAGAATATCGGCTTTTTGCCGTCTCTCTCGGCCGCTTTTTCAAGCTCCGCCGCCGCAAATTCGCGCTTTTTTTCGTCGAAGTGGCAGCCGCCGGTCGTTGTGACGGCGATGAAATCAAAGCCGTTTATAATTTCATGTGTGTCGGGCGTCAAAGAAAATATCTCACCGAAGCGGCGCAGGGCATTCTCCTCGCCGTCGCTCATATATTCGTGGCTCCCCATGGTCATTATCAGCCTCGCTCCCGAGGGCAGACCGCCGTCAAGAAGCTTTTTGACCTTGCGCATCTGAAGCTCGGTGCCGCGCGAGGCGAAGTCGCCGACAATGACGAGCGCGTCAAGACCTTCGTATCTCACGTCCGAAGAGCACAGCTCTCCGAGATCGGCGAGAGCTTTCGCCAATCTCTGCTCCTCTATGCAGTCCTCGTCATCTATATGTATATCGCTCATGACCGCAAAGCGCAGGGTCGGAGCAAAGCTCTTGTCAAAAGGCATTGGGGCTCTCTCTTTCTTTAAAGTATCTTGTCAAACGCCTCGAGCCAATAGCGGGCTATCAGCGCCGCGCCGTCGAACGAGGGGTGAACTCCGTCGGGCGCCCACTGCTCGGGGCAGGTGTCCACGGCGGCGGCATTGAGAAGTCCGTCGAGCGGGATAAACGCGTCGGCGTAATCCTTTGCCACTCTGCGCACCGCCTGAATCCTCGGGTCGAGATCCTCTCTCCAGCTCGCGCGCTCCTCGGAGACATGGAGCACGAACGGCTCCATAATGATTATTTTAAGGCTCGGATTTTCGCGCCTCGCGTCCTCGAGCAGCGAGCGGTACACGCGCTCGAACTCCTCTGTATCCGAGGGGTCACCGCTGTCGTATCTCCGCCAGGTGTCGTTAATGCCGATGAGCACGGAGAGCACGTCGGGACGAAGGTCGAGGCAGTCGCTCTGCCAGCGGGCGCGCAGGTCTCTGACTCTGTCTCCGCTGATTCCGAGGTCAAAAAAGTCTATATCGAAGTTCGGTCTCGCCGCGCGGAAATTCGACGCGACAAAAAGCGGATAGCCGCTGCCCATGTTGCGGATATCACCGCGATCTCTGCCCATATCGGTTATACTGTCTCCCTGAAAGAGAACTCTGAGTTTTCCCATTAAACATTCCTCCGTCGGCTCGAGACCGCCTGTCTTTGTATATAGCATTATATATTTATTATATATTTATTTTTCGTCTTTTGCAACAGTTTAAGTAAATTTCGGCTATGTGTGGTATATACAAAAAATTACGGCATTTTTTGTGATATAATACAAAAAGGAGGCGTTTATTATGAAATTCAGAATTTATACCGCCGGACTGCCGGAGGAAGCGAAAAAAATACGGCTCGAGGTTTTCGTAAAAGAGCAGGGCTTCAAGGAGGAATTCGACAGCGTGGACGACACCGCCGCGCACATAGTTCTATTTGACGGAAAAACTCCCGTCGGGGTGTGCCGCGTCTTTAAAGACAGCGGAAGCGGCAAGACGGTAATAGGGCGCGTCGCGGTCAAAAAGGAGCTCCGCGGCAGAGGGCTCGGTACACGCATAATCGAGGCCGCCGAGAAATACGCCGCAGGCACTGGAATAAGTGCAATACGAATACATTCGCAGGAGCGGGCCGCCGGCTTCTACAGGGCGCTCGGCTACAGAGACACGGGAGAAAGCGACCTCGACGAGGGCTGCCCGCACATATGGATGGAAAAACTCCTGTAAAATGTGTAAAAACTACAAATAGCATATGCTAACCCACTTGACTTTTGTGCTAATCGGCGGTAAAATAATTTCACAAAAGTTATGGAGGGATATACAATGAATAAAAAGCTACGGAGAGTCATAAGTGCGCTGCTTGCTCTGTGCCTGTTGGCGTGCATGATAATCCCCGCCGCTTCCGCCATGCCGCAGGAGAGCGCAGACGGCTCGATAAAGCGCATAAGCGTTGTCATCAACGGCGACGCAAAGACGAGACGCGGCATCTGCTGGTACACGGCGGAGAAATGCGGCAGCGATGTTGAAGTAATGCCCCTTGCGAAATACAGCGGCAGCTTCGACGGCGCGCTCAAATTCTCCGGCACCTGCACGAAGTGGAAGGAGAACTACTGCCACAAGGTGCTCGCCGAGGGACTTGAGCCCAGAACCAAATATGTTTACAGAGTCGGCGACGCCTCGACCGGAGTCTGGAGTAACAACGGCACGTTTGAGACAGCCTGCGACGGCGAAGAGGCGTTTTCGTTTATAGCTCTCGCCGATGTTCAGGCGGGCAACGAGACAAACTTCACAAAGAGCGGAGCCGTTCAGCGCACCGCCATGCAGGTCTGCCCCGACGCCAAGTTCCTCATGAACGCGGGCGATTTCGTCAACGACTGCAACGACCAGGAGTGGGACTGGTTCTATGAGAAGAGCTGCGACACGCTCATGAATATAACCATGGCGCCGACCGCCGGCAACCACGAGGGCAACCTGCGCTGGGGCTGGTTCGACAATATGTTCAACCTCGACAGGAGCGCGGGCTGGAATCACATCACCGGCGTATACTATTCCTTTGACTATTCGAACGCGCATATCGCCGTGCTCAACACCAACGATATGTATCCCATAAGCGAGGAGCAGCTCAACTGGCTTCAGAACGACATGAACTCCTCCGACGCGCAGTGGAAGATAATCCTCATGCACCGCGCCTGCTACTCCGCGGGCAAGAACATAAACAAGCCCGACACCGTTATCATGCGCAAGCGTCTGCTGCCCATAATAGACAGCCTTGATATCGACGTTGTCATCAACGGCCACGACCATATGTATCTGCGTACCTATCAGGTCAAGGACGACAAGATTCAGCCCACCGAGTACATCACCGAGAACTACAAGGGCGAGGAGATAACCTACGCGCTCAACCCCGAGGGCACGGTACACATCCTGCCCAACACCGCCGGCACGAAGCGCTACGGCGTTCACAAGGACGCCATGGAGCCTATCCTCAAGAATTCCGCCGTTGCCGCGCAGCCCTACAAGTCGATGTTCAGCACCTTTACCATAGACGGCGACAGGCTCATCTACCGCGCCTACACCGTCGACGTTGACGACGAAACTCTCGAGGCCACGGGCTACGAAAAGTTTGACGAATATGCGATAAAAAAGACCGTCAAGGGCGAAGCCAAGGAGCATAAGGAGCTGCCCACCGACTTCCTTTCAAACTTCAAGCAGAATGTTCTGAATGTCCCGATCGCAATAGTCTATATGCTCGTCAAATATATTCTCATCCTGCCCCATATCATAAAGAACAGATAAATCAAATCGCCCGTGCCGAGAAATCGGTGCGGGCGGTTTTTTGTTATCAGAATTTAACCGCCGCAGAGCTTTGATTCTGCGGCGGTCGGCTTATCTTATTATTTTATAGCGGCTCGGGTCGCGCGGCTTCTGCTCCGGCACCTCGTCCGGTTCGCCTATCGCAACGCCTATCATATACTGAAAATCAACGGGAATATCTATCTCCCCGCGCCAATAGACTCCCCTGTCCGCGTCGTCAAACAGCGCTCCGACGCTGCCGACTATGCAGGTGCCGAGTCCGAGTCCCTTTGCGGCAATACATATGTTTTCTGCCATTATCCCCGCGTCCGTCTGACTTCCGGGTGGCGCGAATATTGCGGCGAACACGGGCGCGTTATGATAAAACGGGTTCTTGTCGCTACGCGTATGCACGGGTGTGTCCCAGCCGACGATATTCTTGAAATCTATCTGCATTTGGCGGAGCATCGCGTCGTTGCAGATAAATCTGACGTGACAGGGCTGGCTGTTGCGCCCGCTCGGAGACATCATCGCCGCCGCCGTAAGCGTATCGAGCTGCGCGTCGGTGAGCATGACGGGCTTATACTCCCGCACAGTCTGACGTGTCAAAACGGCATCTGTAACTTCGTTTCTGATGATATCAGCCATTCTTGTCGACCTCCCTGACAGCTCTGTTTATCACTCTGTCGTTGCGCTCGACCGAAAGCTCCGCGGCATAGCCCTCGACTATCTTATCGAATTCCTCGCCGCGCAGGCTCTTGAGGCAGTCGTCGCGGTAGCGCTCGTAGTATTGCTTCGCCTCGTCCTCGGAGGGGTTCTCCCTGACGATTAAGAAAATATAGTTGTTCGTTATAATAACCGCGTTCGAGCCGACGGAGAGCTTCTGAACATTTTCGAAGAAGCCGTCCGGATATGAGTCCGTGCCCTTCTTTATGAACTGGAGCTGATCGGAAACGGTGGAGTCGGGGTGCTTCTTGGAATAGAGCTCGACTATTTCGTTCATCGTCTGACCGCTTCTCAGACGCGTTGAAAGCTCCGTGAATTCCTTGTTCATCTCCGCCTTCTGATCGGCAGTCATAACCACGGTGTTGCCGTTTGCGTCGGTCGTTGTGAGGTAGCCGGTTATCGCGCGGAAAGAGATATAGTTCTCGTTATAGTACTTCTTTATATCGTCCTCGTTGACCGCCTTTTCGCCGCCCTCGTCATAGATATAATAGAAAAGTCTGTTGCGCGAGGTGTCGGCGGTCTGTATTTTCATGAGCGTCTGCTTCGACACGCCGAGCTTTTCATAGTAGCCCGAGAAAACGTGCCACAGATCCTCGAGATTGTTTGACGCGGAGCGCTTCTCCGAGGGAGAGAGCGTGAGTCCGAGCTCGACGATTTTCGTGTTGACCGCGACATATTCGCAGCACTGCTCTATAGCGGCGTCTATCATCTGGCCGTCGGTCGCGTCGGAAGCGAGTCCGTACTTCTCCGGGAAAGCGTGAACACGGTCGTAGTAATATAGAAAAGTCTCATAGTCTATCTGCGCGCCCGAGATATTCAGCGCGCTCTTTTTATTCGCCGCGCACCCCGCAGTGCAGAATACGGCGGCAAGGCAGAGCAAAACGGCGACAAATGCTTTGAATTTCTTCATTTTCGGTTATCCTTTCATCAGATATCGAGCCATGCTTCGGCGTGAGCGTCGGAGGGCATACGCCAGTCGCCTCGCGGTGAGAGGCTGACCGAGCCGACCTTTGGACCGTCCGGTATGCAGGAGCGTTTGAACTGCTGGGAGAAGAATCTCTTCAAAAAGAGCCTGAGCCATTTTTCGAGCTGCTCGCGGCTGTATACTCCGTCAAACGCGCGGCATGCCATGAACATGAGCTTATCGGGCGAAGCGCCGAAGCGCTGGAAATGATAGAGGAAGAAATCGTGAACCTCGTATGGGCCGAGGGTATCCTCCGTCTTTTGGGCTATCTTGCCGCTGCTGTCGGGCGGGAGCAGCTCGGGGCTGACGGGGGTTGCGAGTATCTCGCGCAGAACCTCGCCCAGCTCGCCGCCTCTCTCGTCCGCCACAAATGAAACGAGATATCTGACGAGGGTCTTGGGCACGGAGCAGTTGACCCCGTACATACTCATATGGTCGGCGTTATAGGTGCACCAGCCGAGCGCAAGCTCGGAGAGGTCGCCCGTGCCGACGAGCAGCGCGCCCTCCTTGTTGGCGGTGTCCATAAGTATCTGCGTGCGCTCGCGCGCCTGAACATTTTCGTAGGTCACGTCGAGTATGCTCATATCGTGCCCTATGTCCCGCATATGCTGAGTACACGCGGGGACGATGTCTATATCCCTGAGCTCGGCCCCGATGCACTCCGTGAGTGTAACGGCGCTCGACTTTGTGCGCTTCGTGGTACCGAAGCCGGGCATTGTGATACAGATTATATTTTCCTTCGGCAGGCGAAGCAGGTCAAACGCCCTGTCCGCAACAAGCAGCGCAAGCGCCGAATCGAGCCCGCCCGAAATGCCTATCACAGCCTTTTTGAGCCCTATGTGCTCGATCCTCTTTGCAAGCCCCGCCGCCTGGATATTGAATATCTCGGCGCAGCGCGCACGTCTGACATTTTCGTCGGACGGCACGAACGGGTGCGCGTCGAACGCTCTGTCCATATCATCCTCTTTGAGCGTCGGCAGAGTTATCGCAACGCGTCTCATGTCCCGCTCGGCATAGCGTGCCGCATTGTCGTAAAATTCGCTGTTTCTGCGCAGGGCTTCGAGCTTCTTTATATCGATACAGGCGCAGACCGCCGAGCCGTCCCGCTCAAAGCGTTCGTTTTCGGCGAGTATGCCGCCGTTTTCCGCAACAGTACACGCGCCCGAGAACACAAGATCCGTCGTGCTCTCGCCGACTCCGGCGGAGGAGTAGACATAGCCGCAGTAGCACCGCGCGCTCGTCTGCTCGATAAGGCTGCGCCTGAACTCGTTCTTCGTAACCATCTCGTCGGAGGCGGAGATATTGACTAAGATATTCGCGCCGCCGAGCGCCAGAACCGCGCCGGGCGACACGGGCACCCACATATCCTCGCACACCTCTATTCCGACGGCGGCTCCGTTGTCCGCGCAGAAGAGCATGGTGCCGAACGGCACTTCCTCTCCGCAGATTTCGGCCGTATCGCACGGAATATCAAAAGCCGAGACAAAATGGCGCTTTTCGTAAAATTCATTGTAATTGGGCAGATAGCTCTTCGGCACCACGCCCGCTATTTTGCCGTTTTGGAACGCGGCGGCGCAGTTAAAAAGCCTGCCGCGCACGCGCACGGGAAGTCCGACTATAACAAGCGCACCTATATCCGCGCACTCGGCGACAAGTCTGCCGAGCGCCGCTTCCGCGCTTTCAATAAGCCTGTCCTGCGAGAAGAGGTCTGAGCAGGTGTAGCCGGTTATGCTAAGCTCCGGCAGGGCGATTATCTGCGCGCCGGAGGAGGCCGCCTCTCTTATCAGGGGCAGCATATTATCAACATTCTTATCGGGCGCGCCTACGGTCACTCTCGGGCAGACGGCCGCGGTCTTGACAAAGCCGAAGTCTTTCAAGCTATCACGTTCCCTTCCGCAAATCCTGTTAAATCCTATTATACGTATATAGTATATACTAATTCGCGCTCTAAATCAATCCTTTTCATTTTTCGGAGGTGATCCCACGGACACGTTTTATTCGCTCGTTTCCTCTGTAAATTCCGCCCTCTGGGGAGTCCCGCTGCTCGTCGCTTTTACGGGCACGGGACTGCTTTTAAGCGTGCGGTCGGGATTTTTTCAGCTGACGCACATCGGCACCTGGATGAAGACGACGCTCGGCAGCATATTCGGCAAGAAGAGCCGTCGCTCGGGCGAGGGCTCGATATCGCAGACTCAGGCGCTCTCCGCCGCGCTCGCCGCGTGCATGGGCACGGGAAATATAGTCGGCGTGGCGGCGGCTGTTGCCTCGGGCGGCGCGGGCGCGGTCTTTTGGATGGTAATAAGCGCGATAATCGGCATGATGAGCGCGTGCTGCGAAAACATCCTCGGCATAAAGTACCGCTGCCGCGACAAAAACGGCGAATGGATGGGCGGCGCGTTCCTCTATATGGAGCGCGGGCTGGGCTTTAAAAAGACGGCGAAGATTTTTTGCGTTCTGCTCGTCGCGGCCTCGCTCGGAATAGGCAACATGACGCAGGCGAACGCCGCCGCGCTCTCGCTTCGCGGCTCGTTCGGGCTGAGCCCCGCGATAACGGGCGCGGTGCTCGCGGTCGGCGTTTTCGCAGTCACCTGCGGCGGGCTCAAGAGGATAGCCTCGGCTGCGGAGAAGATAATCCCCGCCATGACGGCGATATTTATTTTGGCGAGCTTCGCCGTCATAGCAAAAAACTTTCGGGCAGTTCCGTCGGCGTTTTGCAGAATAATATCGGAGGCCTTTTCCCTGCGTGCGGCGGCGGGCGGCGCGGCGGGCTGCGGGATAAAAAAGGCTCTGCGCTACGGGGTGGCGCGGGGCGTGTTTTCAAACGAAGCGGGGCTCGGCAGCAACGCCATAATTCATGCGGCGGCCGAGACGGACTCCCCCGCCGAGCAGGGCTGCTGGGGAATACTCGAGGTTTTTCTCGACACCGTGGTTATGTGCACCGTGACAGCAATAACGCTCCTTGTGTCCGGCGTGCCCATAGACGGCGACGGCTCTCTCGCCTGCGCTGCGGCATTCGGCAGCGTGTTCGGATCGGCGGGCAGCGTTTTCGTGTGCCTGAGCGTCTGCGTATTTGCCTTTGCCACGCTCATCGGCTGGTCATATTACGGGCGGCGCGGACTCGAATATCTGCTCGGCGAAAAGAGCGCGGGGATATACAATCTCATCTACTCGGCGGCGGTATTCGTCGGCTGCGTCACCGACCTCAGGCTCATATGGGAGCTATCCGACCTCGCAAACGCGCTCATGGCCGTACCCAATCTCATCTCGCTCTGCCTGCTCGGCGGCGAAGCGACTGAGGAGCTGAAAAAGGCATATCCGAAATGATATATAAGTGTTGATTTATTGATATAACCATGTATAATATGTATAGACGGAATGTATTCTGGGGGTTTGTGCGAAAACACGGCGCAAAGCTGTTTTTGAGCGTATATCGCCGCGCTGAATAAAAATCAACTATAATCATTACTTTACGCGCAAGCGAAAATATTCGGAGTCAAATCATGCCGGGATTTTTATGTGATCTGCATATTCATTCGTGCCTGTCGCCCTGCGGCGACGGGGACATGACCCCCTATAACCTTGTCAATATGGCAAAGGTCATGGGGCTTGATATCCTTGCGCTGACAGACCACAATTCCTCTCTCAACTGCCCCGCCGCGGCGCGGGCGGCAAGGGACGCGGGGATAGCCTTCGTGCCCGGAATGGAGCTTACCACCTCGGAGGAGGTTCATGTCGTTTGCCTGTTCCCGGATGTCGATTCCTCGCTCCGGTTTTCGGGCTATGTCTCGGAGCGCCTGCCGAAGATAAAAAACAGGCTCGATATTTTCGGCAAGCAGCTGATAATGGACGAGCTCGACGGTGTTCTCGGCTGCGAGGAAAATCTGCTGAGCACCGCAAGCTTCATTTCGATAAGCGAGGTTTTTTCGCTCGTCTCCGACTTCGGCGGCGTCTGCTACCCCGCGCATATCGACCGCCCGTCGTTCAGCGTCACGGCAAACCTCGGTTCGTTTGACGAGAGCTGGGGCTTCATAAACGCCGAGCTGTCCGCTTTTGCTCAAACGGACAAGCTGACTCAAGCGCATCCCCTGCTCGAGAATATGCGGCTTTTGCGCGCATCGGACGCGCACTTTCTCGAAAATGTCGGCTCGGCGAGCACCGAGCTCGAGCTCCCCTGCGCATCGCCGCAGGCGGTCATTGACCTGTTAAAAAGTAATTACCACCCGCCGGGTATGTAAATTGGTATACAGCTTATCGATATTTTTTTCCTTAAACTGTAGAAATTTTGCATTTCGCGTGTTATAATTACTTCTAATGCGAAAGGGATTCCCCTTTTTGCCTATCTGTATTTTTCTCAAACCTAAGGAGGGAGAGGCTACAAATGCTCAAAAAAATCAGTAAGATACCTTTTTCCGGCACCCCGGAGCAGGAGGAGAAGCTCAGAGCCGTTATCGCCGAGTGCAACGGCGACAAAAGCCTGCTGATGCACGTCATGCAGGAGGCGCAGCTCATCTACGGTTATCTTCCGTTCGAGGTACAGGCTATAATAGCCGAGGGAATGGACGTTCCGCTTGAAAAGGTATACGGTGTATCAACTTTCTACGCTCAGTTCGCTCTGAGTCCCAAGGGCAGATACAACATCTCCGTATGTCTCGGAACCGCGTGCTATGTCAAGGGCTCGCAGGCTATCCTCGACAAGATAAGCGAGAGGCTCGGCATAGCCCCGGGCGAGTGCAGCGACGACGCGTGCTTCTCTATCGAGGCCTGCCGCTGCATAGGCGCTTGCGGACTTGCCCCTGTCATGACTGTCAACGACGATGTCTACGGCAGGCTCACCCCCGACCAGATAGACGGTATTCTCGACAAATACCTCGACGCTTAACGCCATGCGCGAGCTGTCACTCAACATTCTCGATATAGCCCAGAACTCCATCTCCGCCGGAGCGTCGCTGATAACAATAGAGGTCAGCGAGGACACAAGGGAGCACCTGCTCTCGCTCACCGTCTCCGACAACGGCTGCGGCATGGACGAGGAGACTCTCAGAAACGTCTGCGACCCGTTTTTCACCACGCGCACAACGCGCAAGGTCGGCATGGGGATTCCGCTGTTTCGCCTCGCGGCGGAGCAGACCGGCGGCAGCTTTGAGATAACCTCCGAAAAGGGAGTCGGAACCTCAACTAAGGCCGTATTTCATTCGGACAGCATAGACTTCACCCCCTTGGGGGACATTACCTCGACTGTAACCGTGCTCGTCTCGATGAACACCGACAGGGACTTTATCTACCGCAGAAAGGTCGACGGCGAAGAATTCGTGCTCGACACGCGGGAGATAAAAAATATTCTCGAGGGCGTGCCGCTCGACAATCCGGAGGTCGTGCAGTGGATGAAGGAATATATCGACGAGAACACCGCGCTTCTCACAAAATCCATATGACGGCGTTTGCGCCGGGAAAGGAACAACCATGAAATCACTTGCTGAACTTAACGCAATAAGAGATAAGGCAAAAGCCAATATGAACGTCCGCGACGACAGCGAAAGCTCGACCCGCGTACTCGTCGGCATGGCGACCTGCGGCATCGCGGCGGGCGCAAAGCCCGTGCTGACAGCCCTTGTTGACGAGGTTGCGCGCCGCAATCTCAGCCACGTCACCGTCTCGCAGACCGGTTGCATCGGTATGTGCCAGTATGAGCCGATAGTCGAGGTTCTCGAGCCGGGCAAGGAAAAGGTCACCTATGTAAAGGTAACGCCCGAAATGGTCGCGCGCATTGTCAGCGACCACCTCGTCAACGGCAACCCCGTTACGGAATTTACGGTCGGCGCTATCGCCAAATAACAAGGAGGGAAATCAATGTATCGTTCACACGTTCTTGTCTGCGGCGGTACCGGCTGTACTTCTTCTCACAGCGCAGAAATAATTGCCGAGTTTGAAAAGGAGATCGCCGAGAAAGGTCTCGCAGACGAAATCAAGGTCATTAGGACAGGCTGCTTCGGTCTGTGTGCCCTGGGCCCGATAGTCGTTGTCTATCCCGAGGGTGCGTTCTACAGCCAGATAAAGGTTGAGGACGTCTCCGAGATAGTTGACGAGCACCTCATCAAGGGCAGAATAGTCAAGCACCTGCTCTATGACGACACCGTGGCCGGCGACACCGTCAAGAGTCTCAACGAGACTCAGTTCTATAAGAAGCAGAAGAGAGTCGCGCTGCGCAACTGCGGCGTCATCGACCCCGAAAATATCAACGAATACATAGCCATGGACGGCTATCAGGCTCTCGCAAAGTGCCTGACCGAATACACCCCGGACGAGGTCATCCAGATAGTCAAGGACTCCGGCCTTCGCGGCAGAGGCGGCGGCGGATTCCCGACCGGACTCAAGTGGAGCTTCACGAGAAAGAATCAGGCGGATCAGAAATATGTCGTCTGCAACGCCGACGAGGGCGACCCCGGCGCGTTCATGGATCGCTCCGTGCTTGAGGGCGACCCGCACTGCATCGTCGAGGCCATGGCCATATGCGGCTACGCCACCGGCGCCACCGAGGGCTACATCTACGTCCGCGCGGAGTATCCCATAGCGGTCAAGAGACTTCAAATAGCCATTGACTCCGCCCGCGAGCTCGGGCTGCTCGGCAAAAACATATTCGACAGCGGCTTCGATTTTGACCTCCACATAAGACTCGGTGCAGGCGCATTCGTCTGCGGCGAGGAGACCGCACTCATGACCTCCATAGAGGGCAACCGCGGCGAGCCCCGTCCGAGACCTCCGTTCCCGGCGGAGAAGGGTCTTTTCGGAAAGCCCACTACCGAAAACAACGTCGAGACCTTCGCAAATATCCCGCAGATAATCCTGCACGGCGCAGAGAGCTTCGCCTCCATGGGCACCGAGCGCTCCAAGGGCACCAAGGTCTTTGCGCTCGGCGGCAACATAAAGCACACCGGCCTCGTTGAGATACCCATGGGCACGACCCTGCGCGAGATAGTCGAGGACATCGGCGGCGGCATACCCAACGGCAGAAAGTTCAAGGCTGCGCAGACCGGCGGCCCCTCCGGCGGCTGCATCCCCGCAAGCCTCATGGACACCGAAATAGACTACGACAACCTTACCGCCATAGGCTGCATGATGGGCTCGGGCGGACTTATAGTCATGGACGACAGCAACTGCATGGTCGATATAGCTAAATTCTTCCTCGACTTCACGGTTGACGAGTCCTGCGGAAAGTGCTCCCCCTGCCGTATCGGCACGAGAAGAATGCAGGAGATACTCGAGAAGATAATCGCCGGCAAGGCGACTCTCGATGACCTCGACAAGCTCGAGGAGCTCGCCCACTACATAAAAGAGAACTCCCTTTGCGGTCTGGGTCAGACGGCGCCCAACCCCGTTCTCGCAACCCTCAAGTTCTTCCGCGAGGAGTACATAGCGCATATAGTTGACAAGAAGTGTCCCGCAGGCGTCTGCAAGGCGCTGCTGAGCTTCAAGATAGACAAGGATCTGTGCATCGGCTGCGGCCTTTGCGCCAGAAACTGCCCCGTCTCGGCTATCGGCAAGACCGACTATATCGCAGAGGGCCACAAGCTGCCTTCGTACGAGATAGACACCGCCAAGTGCATCAAGTGCGGCGTCTGCCTTGAAAACTGCAAGCGTGCCAAGGCTATCAGCAAAGGTTAAGGAAGGAGGGTCAACACAGCATGGAAATGGTAAATATTAAGATAAACAATATGCCTCTGAGCGTACCCAAGGGCATATCCATACTTGAGGCGGCGCGTACGGCCGGCATAGAGATCCCGACCCTCTGCTACCTCAAGAAGATAAACGAAATCGGCGCGTGCCGCATCTGCATGGTCGAGGTCAAGGGCGCCCGCTCGCTCGTGACTGCCTGCGTCTACCCCGTAAACGAGGGCATGGAGATATTCACAAACACGGAGCGCGTGCGCAAGAGCCGCAAGACGACTCTCGAGCTCATTCTCTCTACGCATGACAGGAAGTGTCTCTCCTGCATACGCAGCGGAACCTGCGAGCTCCAGCAGCTCTGCAAGGAGTTCGGCGTTGACGACGAGGGTCGCTTCGACGGCGCGAATCCCGTCCACGAATATGACGACTCCGCCATACATATGATAAGAGACAACGGAAAGTGCATCCTCTGCCGCCGCTGCGTAGCCGCGTGCCAGGCTCAGCATATCTCCGTTATCGGCGCAAACGCCCGCGGCTTTGACACTCACATCGGCTCGGCATTCGAAAAGCCGCTCGACTCCGTGGCGTGCGTCTCCTGCGGCCAGTGCATAGTCAACTGCCCGACCGGCGCTATCTACGAGAAGGACGACACCGCAAAGGTGCTCGAGGCTATCAACGACCCCGAGAAGTTCGTCGTTGTTCACACCGCGCCCTCTATCCGCGTCACTCTCGGCGAGTGCTTCGGAATGCACATAGGCACCAACGTTCAGGGCAAGATGGTCGCGGCGCTCAGACGTCTCGGCTTCGACAAGGTCTTTGACACCGACTTCGGCGCGGACCTCACGATAGTCGAAGAAGCAAACGAGTTCCTCGGCAGAGTCCAGAACGGCGGCGTGCTCCCGATGATAACCTCCTGCTCGCCCGGATGGATAAAATACTGCGAGCATTACTACCCCGACATGCTCGATCACCTCTCCTCCTGCAAGTCGCCCCAGCAGATGTCGGGTGCGATAATCAAGACCTGGTATGCGGAGAAGATGGGAATCGACCCGAAGGATATCGTCGTTGTCGGCATAATGCCCTGCACGGCGAAGAAGTTTGAGACAAAGCGCAAAAATCAGTCTGCGTCCGGCTATCCGGATGTCGACTACTCTCTGACCACGAGAGAGCTCGGCAGAATGATAGACAGTGCGGGTATCTTCTTTAAGCACCTGCCCGACGAGGAGTTTGACAACCCGCTCGGCGATTCCACCGGCGCGGCAGTCATCTTCGGCGCAACCGGCGGCGTTATGGAAGCGGCGCTGAGAACCGCCGTAGAAAAGCTCTCCGGCGAGGAGCTCAAGAGCCTCGACTTCACCGAGGTTCGCGGCACCGAGGGCATAAAGGAAGCGTCCTACACCGTCAACGGCATGGAGATAAAGGTCTGCGTAGTCAGCGGACTCGCAAACGCCAACACTATTATGGAGAAGGTCAAAAACGGCACCGCCGACTACCACTTCATAGAGATCATGGGCTGCCCCGGCGGCTGCGTCAACGGCGGCGGCCAGCCGATACAGCACGCAGTCGTGCGCAACTTTGTCGACCTCAGAGCGCGCAGAGCCGCCGCTCTCTATGAGGCGGACAAGGATATGCCCCTGCGCAAATCGCATGAGAGCGAGGCTGTCAAGCGTCTCTACGCCGAGTTCCTCGGCGAGCCCGGCAGCCACAAGGCGCACGAAGTGCTCCACACCTCATATGTTGCAAGACCGAAATATAAATAATTTCAGGAAAAGATTCCGCTTGCTCAAGCGGGATCTTTTCTTTTGCAAAAAAAGCAAAAGGTTCTTGACTTTTTGAGTTTTTTGAAATACAATATATTTGCAGTATAAAAATAACGCCCCTTACCCCCCTTGAAAGGTAAAAAGAGTATGGAGCATCTTTACACTTGCAAAACAAATCATTTCACTCGAAACTTGATTTTCGGTTTCCGCTATGTCGGAGGGCGAATCGAGTTGAGCAATTTTGCGCATGGACTGAGTCTTTAGAAGATTGCGGTCTATGCGTTTCTGTTTTTGCAGCAATAAAAAGGAAACCCTATATTAAATAGAGAAAGGTCTTTTATGAAAAAATTCGTTTCGGCAATATTATCAGTTGTTTTTATTTTTCTTCTTGTTTCAGAAAAATCATTTGCCATCTCCGGAAACCATCAGGGATATAACAAGCCCTCACAAAATCCAACCGAAAAGTTAGATTTATCTCAATATACCCTTGATGATATTCTAAAGATGTCCGCAGACGAGTATATGTCTCTTGTCAAGGAATTTGAAAAAACATATGATCCGTTTAATTCATATGATTCCACCGAAGAAACGCAGGAAAACAAGAGCGATGATATGGTTTCACCTCTTTGGACATCCGGAAAGATTGAGGATGATAAGTGGATTGAAGAAGGCTGTCACGAATACATTACATCCGTCGCTTGCGTCATTCTCGCCAATGATAAAGGGTTCTTTTCCAATAACGACTGGGATAGGCTGTATATCGTTTTATCAATATCCGTTGCCTCCCTTCTTCCCGATCGAGACGAGGTCGGAACTCCGTTATTTGAAGGGCACTTTTACGATCCTGACACAGGAAAGAGCTATTCAAACTCAACCTCAAATACGGCAAAAGTAAATGCCACTGCACAGTACAACATGGCTGTTGCTGCCGCTAACAGGGGCGATATGGACGCGGCATACGAGCACATCGGACGTTGTCTGCACTATGTGCAGGATGTTAATGTTCCGCATCACTCCGCAAACATAACCGCGCTGAACCTCGCACATAAATCTTTTGAAAAATTTGCATTTAATAATCGGGAGAGTTATCTGAGCAAATATGAATCAATTAGGAGCGGAAATTATTCAAATGCCACAACTATGAGCGTTGGTGAAATAACACATCTTGCTGCTTCGAATTCAAAACCCATGAGTTCACAAGTCAACAATATTTTAAACAAATCAATGTGGAACCATGTGGCAGGCGCCTGTATGAGAAATTCCGCGAGATACAGCGCAATAGTGCTGTATAAATTTTCCGGAGTTTCATCTGTCCCGTTTTATTCAAACTAAGGAGGGGCTGCAATGAAAAAAAGCCAAAAAGCTTTTATTGTAATTTCGGAAATTCTTCTTTGGCCGCTGTTCCTGCAGGCGATAATATACTGCGCCTGCGAGCTTTTCCGCCCCGTATTTGACTTTTTTTATACACATATGCACGATTTCTATTATGACTGCATAAGGATTTCAGAGTATGGAATGTTTTACTTTTACGCGTTTCGCTTCATATGGGCGGTCGCCTTTGTCAGCCTGTTCTTCTTCTATCTTTCAAGGAGAGCTCAAATTCGTAAATTCCGTTCTTTCTTCACCGTCTTTGTCTTGTCGGCGATACCGATGATTTTGATGCGAATCACCATGCAATATGATTGGGTAATACACCCTGTATTCACTTCTCCTCATCAGGATTTACTGCCGTTTTTAACCTTCTTGTTCCGTTTTCTGTATGTTATAATTCCGCTTTGGTCATTAGCAAACATCATTTTCTCCGTAAGGCGAATGACCTCAAAAAGCCAACCGGAAGCAGCGTAAGAGCTATAGCAAAACCCGCCGCAGACTTATATCTGCGGCGGGTTTGCTTTGGTGGGTTTGATTTATATATTCTTTATCTCGTCAAAAATCTCTCTTGTGATTCGTCTGTCTTTATAATAAAACTCTCGGTCGTGCTCGCTTATCTCCCTCGCAACGCGGCAGGGATTCCCGTAGGCGACGACGTTCGCCGGAATGTCTTTCGTCACGACGCTGCCCGCGCCGATAACGCTGTTGTCCCCTATCGTCACGCCGGGCATTATCATCGCCCCCGCACCTATCCAGCAGTTTCTGCCGATATGCACGGGCATATTGAACTGATACGCCTTTTCGCGCAGCTCGGGCAGGGTAGGATGTCCCGCTGTGGCAACGGTCACGTTGGGCCCTATCATCGTATAAGAGCCGATATAGATATGCGAGTCGTCCACGGCGGTGAAATTGAAATTAGCGTATACACTGTCGCCCAGATGCATATGCGCCCCGCCCCAATTCGCGTGAAACGGCGGCTCGAGATAGCAGTTCTCGCCTATTTCGGCAAACATCTCTTTCATTAATTCCTGCCTTTTCTTCTGCTCCGTAGGGCGCGTTGAATTGAACTCGTAAAGCAAATCGAGCATTTTGAGCTGCTCGTCAAATATCGACTCCTCGTTGGGATAATACAGCTCGCCCGTGAACATTCTTTCTTTCATTCCCATGATATTTCTCCTTTTTTTGTTTTTCCGCCTTGATTATACTTTATGCGCCCGATTTTTTCCAGCCTTTTCGGGCATTTGTGCGGGTATCTGCGGACATTCGCCTTTTTTATTGACTTTAAGAGCGCCAAATATTATACTTTATAATATAACAGCTGCAACGATACCGGATAACAATAATACTGCTTTATGTCGGAGGGTGAACAGAGAATGGATAAATTCATGCCGAAAACCATAGAAGATCTCAATGCAGAGTTTGAGGCTCGCATGGAAAAGGCCAAGCAGGACGAGCTCAACGCCGCAGCGGAAAAGGCGGCGGAGGAAATTCTGGAGGCCGAGAGAATGAGAGCGGCGCACAATGCCGAGGAGAAAGCGGAGGCAAGGCGCGTTGAGGAGCGCAGCTACGAGAGCGCACTCGACAGCTCCATTTCCGCAACCGAGCTCGAGCCGACCGGGAATGACTTTGAGGACAGCTACTCGAGAGAGGACGAGGTTCCCGCAGAGGAGCCCGTCAAGACCGAGCCCGCGGAAACCGAGCCCGAGAAAGTCGAAGCCGAGCCCGTGCAAAAAACCGAAAATGAATACGGAGAGCCCGATCCTCACGGATATTTCGGCGCGCCGATAGACAAGAGCAGACCGCGTCAGACCCTCTCAGAGGAAACTGCGGCCAAAGTTGAGCCAAAATTCGACTTTGAGCGCACCTCGGACTACTCCGGCGCAATGCTTCAGGACAGCTTCAAGCCGAAAAAGGACAAATTCAAGGGCGCAAGAATATTCTCTGTCGTCCTAATTATCATAATAGCGGTCGTGTCGCTGTTAACCGCGCTTTTGAGCGTTGCGGCGGCTCATCCCGACAAGTTCCTTCTCGACCGCGGACTTGCCGTATGCACCGATGACATCATGGGCTCAAACATAAAGGACGGCTCGCTGTGCCTGACCCGCAGGGCGTCTGCCGCATCCGCGGACGAAGTCGCGATGTATAAACTCGGAGGAAAGTACGGCTTCGCGTTCGGATCTGCCCTTCCCACGGGCGCTTCCGTAGTCGCCGTAGCCACGCACTGCGTACCGCTCTTAGGCAAGTTTATAGAGAGCGTCATAAATATGTGGCTGGTCTACACCTGCTCGGCTCTCGCGGCTATACTCGTCATAATGATAATCAAAATCGCGGCTTTCGGCAAGCCCGATGACAACGTCACCGACGGAGTAAAGAGAAAGAAAAGCCGCAAGTAACAAAACAGCGAGCAGCGGAGGAACAACAGTGGAACAAATTACGTCTCTCTCGGAACATATTTCCGACAACCGCATTATAGCCGACACACAGAAAAGCTCTATGGACGGCTCAAAAATAATATTTAACGGCTCCGGCAACATTCTTGTTATTGAAGACGGCGTCAGGCTCGACTCATCCACCGTTCTTTTCAACGGCAGCAACGCGGTATGCTATTTAGGTGCAAATAAAAATCCTTATTATGTCAATTTGACCGTAAACAACAACAGCTGCATATTTTTCGGGCGCGGCAACTATATCAACGGCAAACTGACGCTCATAACGTCCGAACAGCAAAATATAATTATCGGGGACGACGGGCTGTTTTCCTTCGGTATTTTTATCCGCACGGCAGACCCTCACCTTCTGTATGACTGCGAGAACTGCACACGCATAAATCCGAGCAAATCCGTCTTTATCGGCGACCACGTTTGGATAGGGCAGAACGTGCTGATTCTGAAAGGCACGGCAGTCGGTTCGGGCTCCGTTATCGGCGGCGCGGCTCTGCTTTCGGGCAAGTCCGTCCCTTCGAACACCGTCTGCGGCGGCAACCCCGCAAAAATAATACGCCGCGGCGTATTTTTCTCCAAGGAGTGCGTCCACACATGGACAGACGCGCAGACAGAAAAATATAATACTATGAAAACAGACCGCTACACCTACCGCAGGGATTCGGACACCGTGTCTCCTCAGGAGATAGATTCGGCGCTCAAGGCCTGCAGGAATTCCGACGAGCGCCTTGCCGCCGTCAAAAAATATCTCGCCGACAAGTCGGGCAAAAACCGATTTTTTATCCCGGATACAGAGAACGGCAAGCCGGAAAAGCGCGGATTTTTCAGAAGATAAAAATACAAAGCCGCAAAAGCTGCGGCTTTTTTATTCGGGAGAAAACAATGTCTATAGAGAGAGTCAGAGAATATTTTGAAACGCTCGGCATAGCGGACAGGATAAAGGAGATAGACGAGTCGAGCGCAACCGTCGCGCTCGCGGCAAAGGCGCTCGGCTGCGTTGAGGGCAGGATAGCAAAAACCATATCCTTCTCGCTCGACGGTGCGCCGATACTCATAGTCGCGGCGGGCGACATGAAGATAGACAACGCAAAGTACAAGGCCCGCTTCGGCAAAAAGGCGAAGATGCTCTCGCACGAAGAAGCGGCAGAGCTCATCGGTCACGCGGTCGGCGGAGTATGCCCGTTCGCGGTGAACGAGGGAGTAAAGATATATCTGGACGAGTCGCTGAAAAGATTTCAGACGGTATTCCCCGCCTGCGGCAGCAGCAACAGCATGATAGAGCTGACCCCCGCCGAGCTTGAAAAATACTCGAAGCCCGACGGCTGGGTAGATATCTGCAAGCCGATCGGATGAAAAAGCGGGGCGGCAAAGAAAAATTTTTCCAAACAGCTCCGTAACACTTGACAAACCGAAAAAAAAATCTTATAATCACATAGCAAACAAATGGGGGCGTAGCTCAGCTGGGAGAGCGTACGGTTCGCATCCGTAAGGTCGAGAGTTCGATCCTCTTCGTCTCCACCAAGTTTAATAATGAAGGAAGCCGCTGAATATTCAGCGGCTTTTTGTTCTGTAATACAAATAATTGAAATTTTATCCCTGGATAAGTTCTAAACTTTTCCGTACTTCCTTTGATATGCCTCAAATGTTTTATAGAATGTATATTCAGCTATTGTGTCAGGAATAATGGGCGTTAAATCATAGTACTTATTTGTATAATTATATAATACACTTCCATCTTTCGCATAATATGCTTCTGCCTGAAAACCCATGTTTTCATTTTTATAGTCGAATTCTATTCTCGACAATACATAAGCAAGAGGCTTATCAAACATAAATTCATCAGACATTCTTCTGGATTCTGCTTCTGTATATTCATTCTTTGTCCATACAGTGTATTTTCCAGTAGTTGTCTTTCTGATACTTTCCTTATCAAAAGAAAAAGTATTTGTATCAGTTGATGTTATCCACTGCCAATCAGCTGCATATGCAGAAACTGAGTATCCCACTGTAATAATACAAACCAGTAATATCATAGTAAGCTTTTTCATCATAAGCCTCCCCTAAAACATCCCATATTCTTAACAATCCTGCGATCTGCCTTTTCATACAAACTCACAGCTCCATATATAGGTTCTGGGATTTAAAAAACTCTGTTATTTCACTAAGTATTTCACTGCAGAATTCAGGATTTTTCCCCATCTTTTTAATGGAACACTCCCATATGACCAGACATTTAACATCTGCATCTTTCAGCTCTGCTTTGACGACACCATCACGTCTGATATTCATCTCAAACTTTTTCTGCCAAAACTCAACTCTGGATTTTGGCATATATGAATATTTGCAACCTTCGTGCCTGTGCCAGAAACAACCGTTAATAAATACCGCCGTATTATATTTTCTCAGATAGATATCCGGATGCCCCGGCACTTTTTTTGAATTAATACTGTATCTGTAACCCATGGAAAAAAGAAGTTTCCGCAGATACAGCTCCGGCCTGGTATTTCCGGAACGTATCGCCGCCATATTCCGACTGCGCTGTTCTGCTGTAATTATATCCATCTGTTATTCCTCTATTGATTTTAAATACTGCACGAATTTCGCCAAAGTCCAGATTCTGTCCTGCCGATCAGCCGGATATGTTCTGATATAGGGTCGCGGAACAACAAGAATTACATTTTCAGTCTGCATTTCATCCATCTGAGCACCTGATATTCCCTGCTGAAGTGTACACAGGTACTTTGGTTTATCTCTCAGCCGGTCAGCTTCATTTAAAACCTGTCTCCAGCGATCTTTACACGTTGTTTTTGCTGCCAGTGAAACTAATTTATCTACGCAAAAGCTGCTGTCACGATAGGCTTCTCCTGATGGAAAAATAAAATCAGGTTTTTTACGACCTTCTGTAACCGCCTGTGATTCATATCTGACTGCATTCCCATCAAATATGGCCGACAAATGATGTTCAAGACTCTTTCCCGCGCGACTTTTACGCCTATTCAGCACCATATTGGCAATCCGAACAAACTCCTCAACAGATTGAAATCCCCTGTTAATCAGATCCCCATATCTGGCATATTCCAACGCTCTGAAAAGAGTATATTCCATATTTGTCCATTCTACAATTTTCCTGTCAGGATTAGTGCGTATATAATCAATATTATTATACACTCTGTTTTGAATATTTCTGGCAGCGGCAGACATTTCTTCTGACAAGGGAAACTCGACACTAATACTGTCTATAAATTCCTGAACAGCCATTCTCTCATGCACTTCCGGATGGACGGCCCCAACATCAATAAGGCTGTTTGTTCCCGTAGGACTGAGAGCAAATGCATTCAAGAATTCTTCAATATCTTCCTCTGTCTCGAGGAAATATCCGCTGTAATCATCTTCACTTTGTCTGGACAGTACAAACAATGCTCCGGTCTGTTCAGGAATCAAAAAGGGAAATCCTCTGCCAAACCTTGTAATACGCAATTCGTTCTTACTTTCATAATAAGTAAAGCAGCTTTCAGTGCTAAAATCATTTTGCCATTTTATTTTTACAGTACGTTTGGGAATGCAATCCTGTTGCATCTGCCCATCACTGAACAACATACTTACCGCTGATTTGGAAATCAGAATACCCGACTGGTGTCCGCCCGTCGCTCCAGTATCATTGGCCGAAAGAAACTTACAGAATCCCTGTGAACTGTTCAATACGGACTGTATCGCCTGTTCTGCATATCCTGCTGCCATCTAAATCGCCTGCCTGTCCATTTTATTTTCCATTCGGGTATCCAGTTCCTTCAACTTGTCTACTATAAGTTCTGCCACATTTTCCATCAAAGGTACTACTACAGAATTACCAAACTGTTTATAAGCCTGTGTATCTGAAACAGGAATCTTAAAATCATCAGGGAACCCCTGAAGTCTTGCACATTCACGTGGTGTAAGTCGCCTTGGGTTCTTTTCTTCCTGGGCAATAAGTATTTCCGAACCATCTTTATGATATCTGGCGCTTATTGTTCTTGCAACTCCATCCGGTGCTGCAATACCGAATCCAAAACCGTTTCCTGCGGCTTTATGCTTTGCGGCATAATTCTGAAGATATGTCCACAGTTTGTCAGACAACGTATATTTATCAGCAACTTCTTCAATAAGAATATCACGCATAACCGGTTTGGGATCTTTCGGTGTTAATGCAAACTCAAAATCTATGTTATCACCATACAGGTCTCTGTTAAAACCAACAATCAGTATTCTCTCTCGGTGTTGCGGAACATAATTCTGTCCGTCAATGATTTTGTAAAAAGCCTCATAATTCAGTTCATCCAAAGCTTCCAAAATAATCTTAAATGTTCTGCCTTTATCATGACTGCAAAGATTCTTTACATTCTCAAGCATGAATGCTTTAGGTTTTTTCTCTTTTAAAATTCGGCAAACATCAAAAAATAAAGTTCCCTGGGTTTTATCTTCAAACCCGGTTGCTTTACCCATGCTGTTTTTCTTGGAAACTCCGGCAATCGAGAAAGGCTGACACGGAAACCCTGCAACAAGAATGTCATGGTCGGGAATATCTTCGGCCTTTACCTTGGTAATGTCACCATCAGGTTGTTCACCAAAATTGGCAAAATATGTCTGCTGGCTGTATTTATTCCACTCACTGGAATACACACAATGCCCACCGGATCTGTCGAACGCAATTCTCATTCCACCAATGCCCGCAAACAGGTCAATAAATGTGAACTGCTTATTAATGACTTCCCGCTGTTTTTTTCTCATATCCGTAACATAGCAGGCTACCGCTTCTCTGACACAATCCTGAATAGTCTGATCCGTTGCAGCAGAATAACTGTTCAGTTTTTCATACAATTCATCTTCAACCCTTACATGCACCTGTTTCACATTCATTCACCTCTGGGAATAATTTGATACCTTATTTTTCCCTTTATTATACTCTTCAACATTTCAAAATACAAGTATTATACCAAACTTATTTTCGCATATTCTGTAAAAATCATCTTTATACAATAATATCTTGTAAATTCTCCTCTGCAAGAGTAAAATAAAATCATATTATGGACATAGCTCAACTGGGAAAGTATCCTGTTCGCATCCGTAAGATCGAGAGTTCGATCTTTAATTTCATAATTTTAGAATAGAGGTATTATATTTTTATGCATAATCAACTATCTAACTTCCTAATCAATCTTGCCCTGTTCCTATTCCAGATTATATAAAAAGCTTTGGCTTGGATATATCTGTCCCTTGACAAAAGATTGTAATGGTGGAAGCTGTGTCTAACTATATCAGTAATTATCAAAAATTTTAGATATAAAAAAAGTTTCAAGAAAAACCCTCTATGCATCAATTGGAGCTGAAAGCATCGAATTAACTGGATATGCAGTAATAACAGGTATTTTAAAACATTACCAACGTCTTATAAATTTAAGCTTTGAAGATTTCCAAACTATATCTCAAAATGACATTTGTAAAAACCTTGATTTTGAAAAACGTCTATTTAATCGACTAGGAAAAAGATATGTAATTGCTTACAAACATTCACTAAATGACTATACCACCGATATTAATTTTAGAACTTATGAATTGTGGTTAAGAATCCATCTCATTATTGATCACGTAAGTGGAATGACTGATGATTTCACTTTACAAACCTATCAAATGCTAGAAGGAATCAATCTGTTAAAATAAAAATAAAACAGATCAAGTATACTTGGTCTGTTTTATTTTTAAGAAATATTCTTTTCCACCATTTTTCTTCCAATTTCAAAAACTATTGCAAATTCAAAATATTTTACTTTACTAATCTTTCGACCATCCTTCTTTCTCCTATAATCGACCCCATCACAGTAAAAATGATCATAAAGAAGTTTCATATCGAAAATTTTGTCTGTAATAATATTCCCTTTAGAATATAACACCCCTGCTGCTATTGAATGATGTCCTCCTAAAACAAATGCCACTCCAATAGGTAACCATAACTCTATTGAATGATTGGTAATATCCTGTTCCCAATCATTTTGCATTATTACTTTGTTTATTGCTTTGGCTCGATCTGGATTCCATGGAACTGGTAAAATACAATCTTTTGCTAGATTTACTGTCATGATATTTTTAGCTGGTTGTATTAATTTTTCAGATGGTAATTCTTTTAAATAATCAAAAAACACTTCCCTAAAGTTTAACTCTACTAAATCAGGTCTACACCCTAAATATTTTCTTTGTATTGGTTGGAGTAAACTTCTTATGTGATCAAGAACCTTTTCTTTTTCATTTGAATACACAGCCTCCGTTATAATAGCATCTGCCTGATTCATTGCCTCCAAAAACTCTTCTTTTTGTTTTTTATTCCTTTGGAAAATCTTTCTAAAAACATCTAATAACTTAATCACTCTTAATATCCTCCAAATATCCCATTTCGCAACCTGTGCGCTTGTAATGATTCAATATCTGGCAAAATATTCCCCAGTTTTATCATCTGATTTTTAAATGGTTTTACAGATTTCTGAAATAACAAACTATTATTAATATCCTTCCCTTTATTCAAAATAACCTTGTATTCATCATCAATTGAAAAATACCCTAATTCAAACGCTCTGTCATGTATACAACACAAACATAAGCCATTAGATATGTTTCCTCTTTTTTCAACGTTATCTGCCCATCTGTCTATATGTGCGCCAACCAAGAAATTCTTGTCATTTATATCACATCCAGGAAAACAACAATGCCAGTTATAATTTTCTTTAACTTTTAATGAAAATTTCTCCTGTCCCCTCCTCTGTACTACTTCACGCAATTTTTCATTGACTAAAACATTTTCTATCGAAACTTCTTTATCTTTTGGTGGAATTTTGCTTTCTATGATAAGTGAAAATAATACACTATCGATTTTTGATAAATACGCACCATTTAAACATTGTAATCGTCCTGCCTGATATACAAAGAAACAATTTAACGGCCTTTCTTTTTTATTTTTCAAATAACTGATCAAGTCATTTTGATGATTGAAAAAAAATCCTTTAATTTTCTCGGGAATTCAAATTTTGTGAAATCTGACAAATCAGCTCTATAAAAACTTTCAGCATATTCCCAAACTCCTGCATGTGGTGGTCTGTCTTTCGTTTCATATCCGTCGCTAATTACATTAGAAAATCCTATAAAAGCCGCCTCTTCGCCTTTACCTCTTAAATGTATTACAATATCATTCTTCCTTACATTTAAAATATTTTCCCAAAATAACCATTTGTTATTTGTTCCTTTTTTATGTGATGGCGCCCAAATACACTTTTGAAAAGACCATTCCCCACCGCCATGTTTTTCTTCTCTACTCATTTCTAACCAGATCATAGTTCATCACCTTTCTTTTATGATATTTGCATATCGTTCTTGATATATTATAATTTTAATATATCATAAAAATGGAGGTATCGTAAATGGATTTACTGGAATCATTAAAACCTGATATCATACTATATATTATCACCTGTACTATTTTTACTTGCTCTAATTTTGGCTATGCAGCATGGTTGAGATTAGATAATAAAAAGGTACAAAGATATAATATGTTATTTAATTTATCTACTGAAATAAAAGTCATCAAAAAAACTATAAACAACTTATTGCTATCATTACAGAAAGATATTAATTATCCTGTAAATAATGCTCTCCCTTTTATTCCAATAAACAGAAATATTTTTATTGTATATGATAATTTATCTGCAAATTTAGGTTATTTTAGAAATATTGATTTAGAATATAAAATAATGTCCACTTATGAAGAAGCAAAATATTTTGTAGATTGCATTAATGATCTAAATGATATAAGCAGAAAACACTTATTATTAATCGATAATAAGAAAGAATCATTTTACTCGTATAAACAAAATCTCAAAAATTATTATATATCCCATTCTGAATTACTTTTAAATGACAAATATAAAAGATTATTTGATAAATTGGACTTATTGGAAAATATATTAGCCAAAGAAATCTTTCCCGAAAAATATTATTTTAAAAAGTATATTTCTAGAAACTTTAGAAATCCCTTCTTTTTAAAATAACCCTCCTCTCGTACCTCAGTAGCGCTTCCTGCGCTATTTCTTCGGGTGTTTTCGGAGTGGTTTTCAAATTATAAGAGCCTTGCAGCTGCAAGGCTCTTTTTTGGGTGTTGGAGGTAGTTGCTCCGCCGCTTGTTTCGGCAGCAGTGCTTATTTGGGCGTTTGCTCCATTATTTCCATTTCCTTCCCGTCCTTGTTCTGCGGCGTTATTATTTGCTCTCTGATCTTGCTGAAAAATCCCTTTGTCTTTTGCTCGCCATTCATCCTGCAGTCTGCGTTCCTTCCTTATGCCCTGCGCTTCGCGCAGGGCTTTTTCCATATTATAGAAGTTCGGTTCGCGGCGGCGGGCAGTCATAATAGTCACCGCAATATTCCATTCGGCATCGTCCGTCTCGCAGAAGCGTTCTGCCCAGCCATCAATAAACCTGGCCCGTTCATCTTCGTTTCTAAACCGCAGCTTCAGCCTGTTATATTCAAACAGTTTTACCATCCGCCGTATCTGTTCATAAGGTCTCTCCATTTTTCAGCACATCCTTCGCAATATTTTCAGCCTTTGATTGGCTTATATGGTCAGGCGCACTTACGGGTTTCTCTGTCCAGGCGGCGGCAAACGCATTTCCCAGTCAGATCACCCTGGCTGGCAGTGCCATAACAGCCTGCCGGCCTGCGCCTGATGATCCATATTCCAGCTTATCTATATCAGCAGTTCTTCCGCTTCCCGCTGTTTTTCGGCCTGATGCGCTGCAAGCAGCAGCTGCCGCAGCTTAGTAAGCCCTTTTTTGATCGTTTTGCTGATCGCCGCCGGACTGACGCCAAACCTCTGTGCCAGTTCGCCGTTGCTCCAGCCTTCCAGAAAATGCAGTTCGATCAATTCTTCCTGTTTGGGCGAAAGCTGTACCAGCAGTTCCTGCACTTCCGCAAAATCCTGCTGCAGTTGCTGCTGTTCAAAAAAAGTACGCGTCGTCTGCGCCGCATCTGCCGTCAGCACTTCCTCTGCAAATTCACAGCCGCTTTCTATTTCATAAGGGCAGGTCATTTCTTCATCCTTATGCCGGCGTTTCCATTCACTGCTGATCGCCGTATACGACTTACTGACGATAAAAGCCGGCAGCTTCTCGAAATCCTGCCGCTGTCCCCATTTTTCCAGTGCCTTTACTACGGCTATCCTTTCGATCTGTTCGCCATCCTCGGCAAAACCTTTATAAGCGCTGGTATGTGCTATTTTTCGCAGTTTGATATCAAAAGCCTGCAAAATCACCCCCAGCATTTTTTTATTGCCCTGCTGCGCTAAAGCCACTATTTCGGTCCATTTATTACACTCCGCTGTTTCTGTGCAAGTAACTGTCATCAATACATCCCCTTATCTCACCCTGCTGCGGTGATCTTATTATTCAACACCTCTACTGCCAGCTCCCGCGCCGTCAGGCTGTCCAGACAGTCTATACAAATAATGAGCCCATCCAGCTCGATATACAAATCACCGGCGTAAACAGCCTCATTACACAATTTACAGCTGTACACGGCTTCCGCCAGGCTCTGCGGAGGTTCCAGCCACGCATTTTCGATCGCTGTAAAATGATCCATTAGTCACACCTTGCGCCTGAACTGCGGCGTGACGTTAAACTGCGCTTAAGCGCCCTGCGGAACAAAGCGCTGCAGTTGATATGCTCGTCCTGTGCCTGCTTGCGCAGACCATAAGGCAAAACGATACGCAGCTCTACTAAAGCATCGTCCTTTCTCGGCGGTTTCACCGTTCTGGCAGACTGCGGCTCAACTGGCCGTACAGTCTCTGTCTGGCAGTGTTTTCCCTGCAGTAAGGGGCATTTCAGCGCCAAATACAAAAGACGGGCACTCAGCACATCGCCGCCCGTCTTTTTAGATTTTTGTTGTGAAGCTAAAGAATCATTCATGTTTTTTACCTGCTTTCGCTGAATTTAGGGTGTAAGTATCAATACTAACGCAGATCAGTAATACAAAACCATTATTAACACTTAAAACTTCCAAGTCAAAATCATAAGTATGTACGAAGGATTTACAGATTTTAATGATTTAAAAGCTTTAAGAGATGCTAAAGGTCTTTAAGATTTAAAAGATTCGGTATGCTTACTGCGTCAGTAATAATATCCCCTACTCTTATATGGCTTTTTACAAGGTCATTTTTAACCCCCTTTACATAAATAATTTTTATCCGCCGCTTGGAAGAGCAAATTTTACACTTTTTAAATTTTTCCTGCCGGCAGGTTAAAAAACAGGGCCTAAAAAGCCATATAAGAGTGAGAGGGTGCCACAGCACATCAAAATGCTGAACGGAGTACGTTAAAATAATGGCCTGCTCTCCAAACTCACAGGAAAGGAGCATCTCTACTATGCAAATGCAAATATCATCAGCACCGCTGCTGACAGCAGCCAAACTCGCCGAACTTGTCGCCCTGGGGCACAACCGCATCTCGCAGATCTATCTGCACTGGACCGCCGGGCGTTACGGCCAGCTTTACGACGACTACCATTTCAATATCGACGCCGACGGCAGCAGCGTTTACCAGACCTGCACGCAGCTCACCGAGCTTAAAAGCCATACGTGGCACCGCAATACCGGCGCTATCGGTATCGCTCTCTGCTGCGCCTACGGCGCGCTGCCACATAACGGCAGGAATACTGAGTTCGGCAAGTTTCCGCCCACACCCCGCCAGATCAACGCCGCAGGTAAATTAGTTGCCAAGCTGGCACAGGGGCTCAATATCCCTATCGACCGAAGGAACATCCTTACTCACTGCGAAGCCGCGCTTATCGACGGCTACGGACCGTACAGCGGCGACGCCGAAACCCGCTGGGACTTATGGTATCTGCGCGATTCACCAGGCGACGGAGCTATGAAGCCCGGCGGACAGGTCATCAGGGGCAAGGCCCTGTGGTATGCAAAAAGCAGCCCCCTTGATTAAAAGGGCTGCTTTTTAAAGAACACAATGTTTTCTTTTAATGTTTTCTTTTAATGTTTTCTTCAAGCTTTTTTAGACTTTCTTGAAAGAAAGTCAGCAAAGAACTTTCAGCGCTGTTAAGATTTGGATTGCGCTTTAAAACCCTCTGTATCATACGTTTTACTGCCATAGACCGTAAATATTGATAATATCAGGCGGTCGATACTCTGCTTATGAAATCCATAGCTGAATAGTACGGCACAAGGGTTTTGAGCGCACATTGTGACACATTCCGTTGTGTACGCTGTGAGCTGTAAGCGCTGGAGGGACTGTTTGAGGCATTGACGATCAGCAGCTAAAGCTTTTCTCTGTACTGCAATGCCGAGTTGCCCGGAAGCCGGACAGCGAACGAAGTTAAACAGGAATTGTCACAGTGCGCAAAGTTCTTTATGCAGCTTTCTTTCAAGAAAGCTGCATAAAGAAAACTAAAAAGTATTTTCACAAATGTAACCTCTGGTTACAAACCACAAAAACAAAACCAAATTATGAAAGGAGCTGAAAATATGACTGTCAGCAAAAATCCTACTTCCCTCAAACTTTCCATGGACGTAGAAAACGGTACCAACACTCTTGGCGCCATGCAAACCAAAAGCACCTCTGTCGGCAGTGTCCGCCTGGACGCCGAAGCCGCCAAATGCCTCGCAGTTACCGAAGCCATCGGCGAACTTATGAGCCACGCCGTAGTTAACGTTTACGTTACCGAAAAAGCCGAACTCGACAAAGCAGAATAACACCCACCTGCAAACAAAAATCTAATGTAAAGGAGAACAAACATGGAAAAAACTTTAGAACTCATCTTCACCAAAAGCGACGGCGCTAAAAAGACTTTGAGCATCGCCGACCCTCGTGAAGACGTTACCTTAGCCGAAGCGCAGGCAGCAGCCGCCAGGATCATCGAAGCAGGCGTGCTGACCAGCGGCGGCCTGGGGCTGAATGAATTCGTCGAAGCCCGCATCAAGGTCGTTACCGTTACCGTGCTGGCATAACGACTATGGATACCAAAGAAATCTTCAGCGCTGTCGGCAACTTCGGGTTCCCGATGGTGCTGAGCTGGTATCTGCTGCTGCGTATGGAGCAGCGGCTGGATAAGCTGACCAGCTGCCTGAACGAACTGAGCCGGGCCATCATCAGCAAACACAGAGAACTGTAAAATAAACAGAGTATTATCAAAATTATGCCCTCTATATTAATGTAGAGGGCATAATTTTATTCGTTAGAAGGTCCAGCGAGCGCCGATGTTCCACTGCCAGTCTTTTTTAAAGTCGCTGCCTGTACTGCGTTCTACGTCAAAATAGAGGTGGCTGCTGCTGCCCGTTTTAAAGGCCGCGCCGATACCATATTCAAACCAGGTATCGTTAAAGTCGTCGCTGACCTTGACCTGGCCGCTGCTGTCGGTCATCGTCACGTTGTAGCTGCCGCCGAATTCATGCAGTAAATTGGCTTTAGCGTAAACGATGCCTTTGCGGCCTACTTCTTTACCGATATTGAAGCCGATGCGTCCCACGGCGCTTTTGATGCCGCTTTGTCTTACTTCGATACCGTTATTGGCCGTATAGTTGGCGCCGCCCAGATAACCAAGCGTAAACTGCGCCTGTGGTTCCACGTACCAGCCGTTTTCCAAAGTGTTTTTACGGCCATATTCGGCGCTCAGCGACACACCGGTATTATTAAAGTCGCTGGTGATTTTGTTGCTGTTGGTATCGTAAACAGCAAAATCGTTGTCCATATTGCTGATTTTAAAGACGACATCCAGATAGTGGCCCTTGCTGCCTATCTCAGTATTATAGAAGCTGATCGCTTTGCCGCTGTTATCGCCGCTGCCGCTGCTGTAACCGCTGCTGCCGTCAGTATAGCTGAGCGCCGCGCCCTGATAACGTTTTACCTCAGCAGTGTTTTTAGTCAGCTCGTCATAGCCCAGCTCATAAGCCGTATATTTATTTTCAAAACCAAATTTGCCGCTGCGGTCGATTTTACTGCCATGCATGCGGAACCAAGCACCCTTTTGCTCGTTTCCGTTGTGGCGCAGTTCGCCCATGCGTTGTAAAAGCTTATCGCTTTCAGTACGCCAGGTATGGTAGTTGAGAGCATTGGCCGCAAGAATGGTATCGACGCTGGTAGTAGGTTTGTCGCCGGGATCCAGATTAGAAATTTTATCTAAATACCAGTCAGTAGTATAGCCAGCTGTATCGCTTTGTTTGTTTGCCAGATCGTAATGAGTATAGAACAAAGTCCCTTCGCGATCTTTAGCGGTAAATACACCGTCGCCGTTGGTGCTGGCCAGTAACAGTCCATGCCCTTCGTTGCTGTCTTCTGCCGGAACGTAGTTATCTTTTTGGTAAATGTCCAATATCTGGCTGCCGCTGAAGTCGTCATTTACAAAAATCTTGTCACTTTCCATACTGCGTACATCTATATCCTGTTTAAAAATACTGCCTGTACCGACAAGCTTTTGTACTTCCAGTTTGCTGTAACCATTTTTATCCGCCCGCATGTCGACAACAGCACCGTTATTCATCGTTAAAGAAGTCAGATTGCTGGCAGCAGTCATGTTCCAGAAAGAAGCGGCATTATTCATGCGCAGATCAATAGCATTGTCTTTATTATCTTTTGAAGTTTTTATTTTACCGTCTATTTTTACAGTACCGGCGCCGGAGTTGTTGATGTGGATCTGTCCGCCACCAAAAGCTTTGATCAAAGTATCTTTCTGAGCCGTAGTGTCAAAATCGCCATTAAGATTTAAAACTCCGTTTTTGCCTTCTGCTTGAGCGGCGATAGCGGCTTTAGTAGCGACAGAACCATTAAAGGTAACATTGCCGTCGCCCGAAGCTAAGATAGCGATGCTGTTTGCGCCGCTGACCTCTATGAAGGCATCCTGCCCGACAAATGTAGCTGCACCGCTGCCGGAGCCAACACTTAACCCATTGCCATTCTCATCACCCAGGGCTTTGATATTCAGCAGGCCATTTACCGTACCCTGAGAACTATCAACTACATGAAAGGCACCGCTGCTGTTACCATTGGTAAAGATACTTACATTTTGGCCTTCCAAGACTGAATCCAAGTACAGATGTATCCCTATTGCATTGCCGTTTTCATTATCGGCTACTACCGTAAGGTCATCGGTAAATTTTGCTGTACTACCAACTCCGGCTTCTAATCCATGAGCCGTTTTACCGCCAAAGGCCTGCAAAACAGTTTCGCCCATAGTGGCGTTAGCATTATCATATAAAAACAAAGCCATATTATCGCCTTTATCGTTATCCAGATACTTATTATTCGCCAAACTGTCGGCAACAGTAAGCACGGTTTTGCCCGCAGCATTGATAGTACTGCCATCACAAGTGATACCTATATTGTCACTGCCGCCAAGAACAGTGATATTAACTGCGCCGTTAAAGTTCATAGTGCTGTTGTTCCAGGCGCCGATGCCGTAATTGATCGCATCGGCATTGGCATGAGCGATGCTGGTAATATTTAAGGAGTCGTTAAAAGTGACTGTGCCGCCAGCGTCATTTCCCCAAAGGTTGAGGCCATTGATGTTCCAATCGTCTGCTGAACCCTTCAGATTTATGTTTACAGCTCCAGCTGCTTCAAAATTACTGCCGTTGGAGACTATCATTCCATAAAGTTTATCATCGGAGAATGTTCCCTGCGACCGGTCAAGGTCTATGGTCAAAGCGTTGCTCGAAGCTGTAGAATTTTCTGCTACCAGCAGTCCGTTGTAATTGTCGCCCCGGATAATAGTTTGTTTGTTGTTGAAATTTAAAGTGCCGTTACTGGCAACGGTTACGGCATCAGACCACGCTTCTTTAATATTGTTGGTAATGGTAACTGTATCACCGCCGAAATTGATCGTACCGCCGTTTGCTCTTATAGCGCCAAAACCGTGGCGGCCGGCTACAGTCAGTTCACCGGAGGTAATTGTAATGTTCGTAGTTTCACCATTGTCGGCATATACGGCGTAGCTATTGCTTACTATGATAGTACTGCCATCGTCGTATGATTTAGTCGTATCATGAACGGTTTCGGTTTCGTGTACAGGAACGGCTTCAACTATCGACATACCTAGCATTGCACTGTATACTATAGGCATTGTAGTTAAAGCGTATAATATTTGACTCTTAAGCTTACCTTTTGATATTAGTTTTTTCATCATCATAAATTTGCATCCCCCATATCTTAGTTCTTTTAGCGATTTTCAGCTTAGCAAATACCATTAATAAGTAATTTTCTTTATTACTATATTTTGATTCATTTGCAATACTTGAAATATATTTTACCACGTTTGTACCCCCCCGCAAGACACTTGCTTTGAGCCTGTGTAAAAAGTCTGCGAGTCTTGCCCGGCGCATTACGCCAGCGGCTTTACAACTATCAGCGTCTGCGCGTTTTTTATGGTTCTGTTACTTTTGCGTTTCGCCTAACCGCCGCGATCATTGCCGGAGCACAGCCCCTGTAAATCATACTAAAAATACAAAAAACGCCTGCTGTTGAGGCAGACGCTGCAAAACAATAAAAACCTCCTTTATTCAAATAATAGAAATAACAACTCATCTTTAAACGGGTTTAAGTATTTTTCTGTAAAATATATACTTGTAAGTTTTTTATAGATTATATAAAAAAACTGCCTTTTCAGACAGTTTTCTTACCATACGCAATAATACTCTCAATATTAAATTGGAAATAATTCGTAATCAAAAATCGCTATTATATCCTTCCATGCATCCAACTGGCAATTTCATCAGCTTTGCTTTGAGAAACTATCCCTTTATCAATATAACTTCTTAAAATTGCCACTAAGCTTGAGAAATCATTTTCCGTAAATTTCCTGTGAGCCTCAATAGCATACACTTCATCACAAAAAACCTTGCCTATCGCTTCATCAGATTGCCCAGAATCAAATAGTCTAATCAGATCATTTACCCATCCCTGAGCAATTTCACTTCTGCCAGTAGAGGTGATCCCTCCTCCGCTACCATCCACAGCATCTCTGTGGATAGCATAATCAAGCGCATAAGTCATAGAATCGCGATAAGTAACTCCGTGGCTATGCAAAAATACTGAGCCACGGATAACAGCGCCTGGAATAACATGTTCCCATTCTCCTCTGCTATCCAATAAATCGCTGGCAGAACCTCCCTCCTTATAAATTTTTACACGACCACACCTTTCACCATGGTCACAATTTGGATCAGTACAAATAATACACATAACCAATACCTCCTTATATTTTAATCTGCTTTTAGAATAACATTAACCTGATTTACAATGGTGGAAAATGCCGCCTTCCGCAAAATAATAATTTAAATACTCAGACAAAAAAAGAGCAAACCAAAATGGTTTGCTCTTTTTTTATGATAAACTTGCTGTCTGCCGGACTTATTTTTCTTCTATGCCCTTCAGCATTTTTATGACCCGCACAACTTCGTCGATCGTGATCTCGCTGTGCTTTTTTTCGTCGTTTTTTTCTGCGCCTCTGACCAGATAATCCAAGCTTACCTGCAGGATATCACAGACCCGGCACAGCATCTGCAAAGTGATCCCGCTGCGGCCATGCTCGATATTACTCAGGTGTGTCTGCGAAATACCCAGTTTAGAGGCGCATTCAGTCTGTGAAACCGCCAGCTTCAGCCGCATGATCCTGATCCTGGTGCCGATCTCTTTATAATCGATGCTGTTATCAAATGCTTTTCTGCCCATCTGCTATTCAGCTTTCGCTGTATCTTCAGCCAAAATCTGTTCTACACGATAGGAAACGGTTTTCTGTCTGGCGGCTGCGGCCTGGGCAGCCAGCTCCTGCTCGCGTTGTTTGTCTTCTATCACTTTACGGGCTTTTGATTCCGAGCTTCTGCCAAAGCGGAAGGTAGCGCCGACATTTGCTGCCTTCTCACTGCCGCTGATCGAAAAACCCACGCTCAAAAGTACGTCTTTATTAGGGTTGTGGAACAGACCTGCCGCAATAGCGCTTTCACCGCTGTAAGTACCTGCCGCCATCGAGAATTGAGTCGGGGCATCCGGGTCATATTCCAGCGGATGCAGGCCGGCCATAGCGACTGCCAAAGCTCCGACTTTATCAATGCGTCCATCCAGCTCGTCGATGCGGTTGCTTAAGCCGTCGATCCGCCCGTCTAAACGCTGTACTTCCTGGATGCGTTCTGTCCGTTCGGTAGTGATTGCCTGCGTATTTTTTTCAATATTTTCTTTGTTGGTCACGATGCCTTGTTTATTAGTTTCAATATCCGCTGTGTTTTGTTCTATCGCCGTAGAATTTTCCGAAATCTTTTGACCCTGCTCACTTAAAGTCTTATCTTGTTCAGTATTTTTTTCTTGGGCCTGTTTGGCCTCTAAGTATGCTCCAGTAGCCTTTGAATGTGCGTCAGCAGCTTCCTTCTCTGCTGCCTCTGCAGTCTCTTTTGCAGTTTCCGCATCCCTATTTACTGCTTCCAAATCTTTTTGTGTTGCTAAGGCGCCGGCAGCTTTTATAGCATCTTTATCCGCTTTAACATCCGCATCATTCATGACACCTAAACCTGCATGTATTTCCAAACCAGTACCAATCGCAGCCGCATAGCTTTTTAAACAAAAGTCCCCCCCATATGTACTCCGCCCATTATCAGGCTCAAAACGACAACCTTTACTAAAACCTTATTCATCCTTTTCATATTCTTTTACCCCCTTGAGATTTATTTAGCATCTTTCTAAAACATGCTAAATTTCACCGTATTTATTCAACATCCAGCAAAAAAATCCTGCTCTCTTTTTGCATATTTAAGCAATTACAAGGGATAAACTGGCTATTTTGTGTATATTAATATCATATTTTATAATATTAATTCATTTCATTTCTTCGTCTGCCAGCATTTCTATTTTTTATGTTTATTTCTTATTTATATTATTTTCGATTATTTGCTTTTATTTCCTAACTTGCGAAATCAGAAAAAATTTTTATACATTTTACTTTTTTAAATGCCAGCTCAACAGCAAACAGTATTCTTATTACAAATATAACAACTTTCAGCACACTCTGGCCGCCGTACCCGAACCGCAGCTGTCAAATAAAAATAAGACCGGAAAATCCGGTCTTATTTTACTGTCCGCTTCTTGCTTAAAACACAGTATATTTTATTTCTTTTTCAATAACAGTGCCTGTTTCAGGGTTGAATTTCATTTCGCCCCGTACCTCCGGCGTGTAAAAATCTGCTTCATATTCATAAAGCCCGTCACCGCGGTCTAATTCTACTTTAGTAAAAACAGCATTCGGGAATTCCTTCCGGACCAGATTTTGCACATCATTTACTGAAAGGACGATTTTAGGGCTGCCCAGAACGGTCTGCGCTTCCATTTTAAACTCTCTTACCTTGCCGCCGTTTCTTAAAACTTCTATTTCATAGGCGGTATTGGTTTTATTATCATAGAATTTAACGTCATAATGAGGCACGAATTCAAAGCTTCCGTCCTTAGTCACCAGATGTGTGCTGCCTGCCGGTACCCATTGAGCAGCAATACTGCGCGCCTGTTCCGCATTGATGAGTTCGGCAGCTAAAGCTGTAACTGTGATCGCCAAGGTGCAGAGAGCTGCTGCCAGCATAGCTATAGATTTTCTTTTCATATCCTTTACCTCCTTAACGGCCGTTACGTCGCCGGCCTTTGCTTTGTCTTTATTTTATAACGCCAAGATTAAAACCAGATTAAAAGCCGCATTACCTGTCAAGGCCTGCTGCGGCTGCCTTTTGAACCTAAAACATATAAACAGCTCCACTCTGTTCAAAAGATGATTTCCAGTAAATTTTTTTGAAATTTTAAAGCTGTTTCATTGTTTTTTGTTGACTGCTTTTATGCAGATCATCAGCCGTGCTGTGCTGCTCCTATCCTCAGAATAAAACCCCTGTCTGCTTAGCAGACAGGGGTTTTGCTGTTAGTTTACTTTTGCTTTCAGTTCTTCTATTTCCCGGCTTTGTTCTTCCAGCTTAGCCAGCAGCAGTTTGATTTTTTCATCCTGCGCTGCCAAAGAGCTGTCTACCTCTTTACGGGTATAAACTATATCTCGTGCTTCTGCCTTACGGTCTCTAGAGCGATCCAGCGCAAAGTTGACGCCGAAGTTGCCCATTTTGCTGCCGCCTTCAGAAACACCCAGTCCCAGTGAGAACATTACTTTTTCATTAGGTGCGTAGAAGCCGCCGACTGCTAATGCGCTTTTACCGCCGTAACCGCCGTAAGCCATGGCCAGCTCGCCCTTGTTACCGTCCTGGAAGCGCGGATGCAGCCCTGCCATCGCTGCTGACAGCGCGCCGACCGTATCGATCTCATCACCCAGCTTATTGATATCTCTGTGGATATTGCCTATATCCTGCTGTACTGCATACAGCTGACTGCCGTTGATGGCGTCCATCGAGGTGGCGCTGACTTCGCCCGCCGCTACATTGCCGATCGTGGTGCCATTGCTGCCTTCCAGCGTGATTTTGTTTTTATTGATAGTGCCGCCGCTGTCCACATCGTATTTGATAGCGCTGTCAGAAACAGTTTTCAGCTGGTCTTCGGTCGCCGCCTGGCCGCTGGTGATATTCTCTGCGTCCCAGGCAGTATTGGTCAGACCGCCGATCGTGCCTGCACCGCCGTCGATAGTGATCTTATCGGCAGTTATCATGCCGTTAGTACCGTTCATATTGATATTACCGGTACTGATCGTACCGTTATTGCCGTCGATAGTGACTTTATTGGCGCCGCTGCCGATCTCGACTACTTCATTCAGCTTCAGCTCGTGATCGATGCCGCCGCTGTCATTAGTGGTTTTTGTGACGATAAAGTTACTGTCGCCTGTCGATACCGAGCTTTGCTGCGCGGCCAGCTCGACTGCTTCCGCCGCCGTATCGTAGATCGCTTTCAGCTGGTCTTCCGTTGCCGCCTGCCCGCTGGTGATATTATCCGGGTCCCAGGTAGTATTGGTCAGGCCGTTGATCGTGCCTGCATCATCTTTATTGATCGTCACGCCGCCGGCAGTTATCGAACCGTCGCTGCCGTCGATGACCACATTGCCGTTACCGACATCTATCTTGCCATCGCCGGTGCCGTCGACATTGACGCCAGTACCGATCTGCAGTTCGTCAGCCAGCTTCACTTCATAATCAGTGCCGCCGCTGCTGTTCGTGGTAGGCGTAACGACGACGTTGCTGTCGCCTGCCGAAACAGTAGCCTGCTGCGCTGCTTTCTGCGCTACTTCATACAGCTGGCTGCCGTTGACGGCATCGGTAGAAGTGGCGCTGACCTGCCCTGCCGCTACGTTTTGGATCTGACGGGTCGCCCCGGAGCTGCCTACGCTGACAACGCCCACGACATCGCTGACACCGGCCCATTTAGTATAACTGCTGTTGCCCGTAACGCTGTTGATCGCCGTCGCTGTAGAATTATTTCCCAAAGCTACACTGTCTTTTAAGCTGATACTGATATTATTTCCCAGCGCCGCCGAATTTTCTGCACCGGAGCTGATCGTATTGTTATTGCCGATAGCAGTGCTGTTTTCAGCGGCAACTTCATTAGCAGTACCGACTGCGGTACTGCTGCTGCCGGAAACAGTATTTCCCGTTCCGAAAACATTGCTCTTGGAACCGCTGGCAATATTATTATAGCCAAAAGCATTGGCATTATCACCGCTGGCAGTATTGCTGAAACCAAAAGCGCTGGACGCCAGGCCCCCGGCAGTATTACCGTAACCAAAAGCACTGGCATTTTCATTCGTAGCCGTATTATTATAGCCGATCGTACTGGAACCTACGCCGCCGGCTGTATTATTGTAGCCAACTGCACTGGCAGCCAGAGCATTAGCATTATTGCCATAGCCGACAGCGCTGGCATTCTCACTGGCCGCTTTATTCCTGAAACCAACTGCACTGGACGCCAGGCCGCTCGCCTCATTGCTATAGCCAAAAGCACTGGCATAGTCCACTTTAGCAACATTGCTGAAACCAAAAGCACTTGACGCTACACCGCCGGCATTATTGCCATAACCGACAGCGCTGGCATTTTCATTGGCCGCTTTATTCCTGAAACCGAGCGCGCTGGACGCCAGGCCGCTCGCCTCGTTGACATAACCAAAAGCGCTGGCATTTTCGGCGCTGGCAGTATTGCTCCAGCCAAAAGCACTGGATGCCAGGCCCCCGGCAGTATTGAAATAACCAAAAGCACTGCTGGAATTAGCGGAAGCTGTATTATTGACACCGGCAACAGTGGAATCAGAAGCACTGCCACTGGAAAAAACGGGCGCCGCCTGCACATTACTCGCATACAGGCCTGAAAAAATAAAGACACCGCTGCTTAAAAAAATCATAATTTTTTTCTCTAACTGAACTTTTCGGGATTTAGACAATTCCCCACCTCTTTTCCTTAAATAGTTACTTGCTTTGTATAGTATGCTGAAACAATAAATCTGCCCCGCATCTATTTTTTATAAAGCTGTTCTGTTTTTTAGGCTGACCTCTGCTTTCTCCATCGTCTTTTCATTCGTAATAATTTAAGTAATTTTAGTTTAATTAATTTATAAACCTTAATACTTAATACTATTTATATGGATTATTTTTGCCATATTAACATATTTTCTTTGCACCTTGCAAGATATTTTTATTACAATTAAGCACTTTTTTATAATTCTTATAATTTTTATAACTGTTACATTTAAAATTTCAAAAAATGATCCCTTATCTGCCGCTGTGGCAAAGGGATCATTTTTTGAAATCAGATGAGCAGCAGCAAGCTTTCTGCTGAAAATATCGCTGCTGCTTTCTATTTAAATGCTGTAAAACGGGAAAAACTGTACTGTTACTGCTGTTGTTCGCCTATGGGCTGAAAGGAAAACGCCCCTAGATCGTTCTGCTTATCGAAAACGAATATAAACAGCAGAGCTTTCTCCTTACTGTATTTAGCCAGATAAGCCAGGCGGTCGCCGTCAGCATACCGCTGATAGGCCAGGAACCTGTTTTCGCGCTGCTCGCCGTAGCTGCGGCGCAGATTATTTTTCACACTGCCGAAAGTTTTTTCATCCAGCTCTGTTTGCAGCTTCGCTGACATCAGCTGGCGTATGCCGGCATATTCCATCCCGTTCTGACCGTTTAAGGCGGCAAATACCTTAACTACTGCCTGCTGCTGTTTGTTCAGGTCAGCGCCGTCGCTGGCCAGGCAAACGCTGGTCATCGTCAGACTTATGACCAGACATAGGATAAAGCTCCAGATCTTTTTCATACTTACTGCTCCTCTGCTCAGAAAGTTTGCCCCAGCCTTGCAGGCCGGGGCAAGTATAGTATTTTCTGTATTTACTTTTCTACCTGTGCTCGCAGGTATTCGATTTCACGGCTTTGTTTTTCCATTTCTCTGCTTTGTTCTTCGACCTTGGCCAGCAGCAGCTGGATCTTTTCATCCTGCGCCGCTAAAGAATTATCTACTTCTTTACGGGTATAGATGATATCTCTCGGTTCTGCCTTGCGGTCTCTAGAGCGGTCCAGTGCAAAATTGACGCCGAAGTTGCCCATTTTACTGCCGCCTTCGGAAATGCCCAGCCCCAGTGAGAACATTACTTTTTCGTTGGGGGCGTAGAAGCCGCCGACTGCTAATGCGCTTTTACCGCCGTAACCGCCGTAAGCCATGGCCAGCTCGCCCTTGTTACCGTCCTGGAAGCGCGGATGCAGCCCTGCCATCGCTGCTGACAGCGCGCCGACCGTATCGATCTCGTCACCCAGCTTGGTGATATCCTGATTGATATTATTGATGTCCTGCTTGACCTGATAAAGCTGGCTGCCATTGACGGCGTCCATCGAGGTAGCGCTGACTTCGCCTGCCGCTACATTGCCGATCGTAGTGCCACTGCTGCCTTCCAGCGTGATTTTACCGGTGTTGATATTACCGCCGCTGTCCACGTCATATTTGACTGCGGTATCATAAACGGTTTTCAGCTGATCTTCCGACGCAGCCTGCCCGGAAACGTAATTATCTGCGTCCCAGGTAGTATTGGTCAGACCGCCGATCGTGCCGGAACCGCCGTCGATAGTGATCTTATCGGCAGTTATCATGCCGTTGGTGCCGTTCATATTGATATTACCGGTGCTGACAGTGCCATTTGTACCGTCGATAGTGACTTTATTGGCACCGCTGCCGATCTCAACGACATCATTCAATTTCAGTTCGTGATGGTCGCCGCCGTCAGCGTTAGTGCTTTTTTCGATCAGGATATTGTTGTCGACAGCTTCCATAGTTGTATGCTTAGCTGCCAGCTCGGCCGCTTCCGCAGCTTTATCATGGATCGCTTTCAGCTGGTCTTCGGTCGCTGCCTGCCCGGATACATAATTGTCCGGGTCCCAGGTAGTATTGGTCAGGCCGTTTATCGTGCCTTCATCATCTTTATTGATCGTCACGCCGCCGGCAGTTATCGAGCCGTCGCTGCCGTCGATGACCACATTGCCGTTACCGACATCTATCTTGCCATCGCCGGTGCCGTCGACATTGACGCCAGTACCGATCTGCAGTTCGTCAGCCAGCTTCACTTCATAATCAGTGCCGCCGCTGCTGTTCGTGGTAGGCGTAACGACGACGTTGCTGTCGCCTGCCGAAACAGTAGCCTGCTGCGCTGCTTTCTGCGCTACTTCATACAGCTGGCTGCCGTTGACGGCATCGGTAGAAGTTGCGCTGACCTGCCCTGCCGCTACATTTTGTATCTGACGGGTCGCCCCGGAGCTGCCTACGCTGACAACGCCCACGACGTCGCTGACGCCGGCCCATTTAGTATAGCTGCTGTTGCCAGTAACGCTGTTGATCGCCGTCGCTGCAGAATTACTGCCCAAAGCGACGCTGTTAGCCAGCGAGATACTGGTATCGTTACCAAGCGCGAAGGAATCATCAGCTCCGGTGCTGATCGTATTGCCGTTGCCGACAGCGGAACTGGAATTAGCAGCAATATTATTGCCATAGCCAAAAGCATAGGACGAATTGCCGCCTACATTATTAAAAAGGCCTACCGCCGTTGAATAATCGCCGCTGACAGCGTTATCATAACCCAGGGCATTGGAAACATAGCCGCTGATATTATTGCTGTGGCCAAAAGCGCTGGCGAATTCAGCAGTCACCTCGTTATTGTTGCCGAAGGCACTGGAGGCGTAGCCGCTGACTCTGTTGCCGGCGCCGACAGCATTAGTGTATTCTTCTGATGCTGTATTTTCATTGCCGATAGCATTGGATTTGACGCCGCTGGCTGTATTCTGATAGCCTACGGCGCTGGCATAACTGCCGGAAGCCGTATTCATACTGCCGATAGCGTTGCCGACATAGCCCGAGGCCGCATTGCCATAACCAAAAGCACTGGCATAATTAGCAGACGCGTTATTGCTGGCGCCCACAGCACTGCCGAGATAGCCGGCCGTTGTGTTCTGATAGCCCAGAGCACTGGCAAAGGACCCCGAAGCGTTATTGTTGACGCCGAAAGCGCTGGAGGAAGAACCCGACGCCTTGTTCAAAGCACCGAAAGCATTGGCATATTCGTTGCTCACTTCGTTGGAACGACCCACGGCGCTGGCCGAAACCGCGCTGGCCGTAGCCCTGTTCTGATAGCCGATCGCCGAAGCGGCAAAAGCCTGCGCCTGGTTATTATAGCCGATCGCGTTAGTATAATTGCCGCTGGCGGTATTATTATAGCCAAAAGCATTACTGATCTCGCCGCTGACGGTATTATTTGAACCTACGGCCGCACTGCGAATATTGCTGACCGTATTCTCCGTACCGAAAGCGCTGGCAAAATTACCGGCGATATTATTATTGTAGCCAGACGCGATAGCATGCTCGCCGCCGACCTTATTGCCGTAGCCAAAGGCACTGGCATAGCTGGCAGTAGCTTCATTATACACACCGTAAGCATTGGCATAGGCGCCGGAAGCCACATTCGAGGTACCGATGGCGTTGGCCAGATAGTTGGAAGCCGTATTATCATAACCGACCGCCGAACCAAAATCGCCTGTAACCACGTTTTTCACACCCAGCGCACTGCCCGCATAGGCCTTAGCCTCATTTTCATGCCCGAAAGCACTGGCATAACGCTCCGTCGCTTTGTTCTGCGCACCGAAGGCCTGGGAATCCTGAGCCGTAGCTTCGTTTAAATAACCGAAAGCCTGGGCATTATGGCCGCTGGCAGTATTGCTGATACCGACAGCGCCTGCCGAGATCCCTGAAGCCGTATTCTTATTTCCCAGCGCCGTAGCATCGTTAGCTGTAATATTGTTGCCGAGCCCGATCGCGCTGGAATTCTCTCCGATCGCATAGTTATCATTGCCGATCGCAGTAGAATACATCGCCATTGCCTGATTATTATTACCGATCGCACTGCCTCCGGTAGCGATCACCTGATTATTGCGTCCCATTGCTACGGCCTCTGCTGCCGAAATGGTATTGGTAAAACCAAACGCCACTGATTCATTGCCGCTGACATTATTCAAATAGCCAAAGGCGCTGGTGCTGATCCCATCTGCAAGATTGCCGGTACCGAAAGCATTGGAATTATCCGAATTCGCCTTATTGGCAGTACCAAAAGCGTTACTGTCCAAGCCATTGGCCACATTATCCTTACCAATAGCATTAGACCCGATGCCATTAGTGATATTGCCGCTGCCGATCGCGTTCGATTCATTGGCATAAGTGTTGTTTTTACTGCCGATGGCATTGGAATCCTCGGCCAAAGCCTGGTTATTCGCGCCGATCGCATTGCTGTTATCAGAAATAGCATGATTGTTATAACCTACAGCATTGGTATTCTCACCGCTGGCGTTGTTATTTACGCCGGCAACAGTCGAATTGGTCCCGGTTCCATCCGCAAAAACAGCCGCGGCATAAACGTCGCCTGCACAAAACCCCGAAATCGCAAACAAACTGCTGCTCAAAAAAACTATGATTTTTTTCTCTAACTGGTATCTTTTGGATTTAGACAACTGTCTCACTCCTTCATCATCAATTTTTACTTCAAATTTTTATCTTTTATCGCACAGGGGCAGCAGGCGTGTTACAGCCTGACTTCTAATGAAAATGATTGCCCTGGCTTTTGCCTTTCCCGCTCCTTTCTGTAAATTTTTCACGCTGATTGCAAGACCCCGATTATACATAAAGGGTTGTTTGGAAATAATATTTTAAACAAAGGAAGCGACTGTATTCCCTGTCTAAAAACGTTCATCAAAGCTGCGTCTTTAAAACGCAGCGTGTATTTGGGTTTGCCGCTCTGCTTTTTTCGCAAAGCGGCACTTATGGGGAAATATTTTCAAGCAAGACGGAGGGTCGCAACGTCTTGGTGAAAACCTTACTCATCCTGTCTACTTTCGCAATATTTTAATTAATTCTTGTTTTGATAATTTCTTATTCTTTATACTTAATAGTATCTATATAGATTATTTTTGATATAATACCATATTTGTCCCCCCCCGCAAGACATTTTTGTTATAAGTGAATACGCCTATCTGAAAGTCTTGCAACTGGTACCCGAACTGCAAAAAACCGCCTGCCCAGGCAGACGGTTTTGTTATTTGAATTATTTACTTGCCAGCCTTAGACAACAGCCTCTTTTCTTCTCAAACAAATAAAAAAACACCGTATGCAATCACACATACGGTGTCCCCGAACTTTTATTCTCTTTTTCAATGCTTCTGCAGCTGTTTATTTATTTCACGCACCAGCGTCGCTAAATTTAAAGGCTTGGCTAAATGGCTGTTCATACCTGCCTTTTTCGCTTCGATGATATCTTCGGCAAAAGCATCGGCCGTCATCGCCACGATCGGCACGGTTCTGGCATCGGACTTAGCAGAAGCGCGGATCTTCTGCGTGGCTTCATAGCCGTTCATCACAGGCATCTGCACATCCATCAGCAGCAGATCATAATAGCCGGCTGGCGCCGCCGCAAATTTTGCCGCGCCTTCTGCGCCGTCACAGGCACTTTCTACCACAGCGCCGGCAGATTCCAGCATTTCCATCGCTATCTCACGGTTCAAGGCGTTATCTTCCACTAATAAAAAGCGTTTACCGCTGAAATCAGTTTTACTCTTTTGTTCATCGGCAGCTGCTTGACCTAAAACATATCTCTGTAACGCCCGGCACAAAGTCGACATAAAAACAGGCTTCGTCATAAAACCGTTGACACCCGCCTGACGCGCCTTCGTTTCAACATCGGCCGAATCATATGCTGAAATCAAAATGATCGGCAGCGGTTCGCTGATAGCGCGGCGAATGATCGCCGCCGTTTCCACTCCGTCCTGATCCGGCATCCTGCAGTCCAATATCACCGCGTCGTAAGGCTCACCCGCCTGATGCGCCGCCAGGACCTTCTGCACCGCCCGCTGTCCACACGTTTCCCAGTCCGAACGAATGCCAATCTGCCGTAAAAGCTCCGTCGTATGCTCACAGACGATCACATCATCGTCGACTACGATGATCTTCAAATCGGGAAACTTAAAATTGCCCAATTCCAGTTCACTGATCGGCAGCGGCAGCCTGATCGTAAATTCAGTACCAGTACCAACCTCGCTGCTGACCTCGATCGTCCCGCCCATCAAATCGACGATTTTCTTCGAGATCGCCATCCCCAGACCACTGCCTTCAGTTTTATCGATCCGGCTGTCTTTTTCGCGGGTGAAGGGTTTAAAAATATCCCTCAAAAACTCCGGCTTGATTCCGATGCCGGTATCCCTGACTGTAAATTTGAACCAGGCTTTGGCCGCATTTTCTGACGCCGTTTCTTCGATATCGAAACTGACGGTACCGCCCGGCGGCGTAAACTTGGAAGCGTTGGAAAGCACATTGATCAGTACCTGCCGCAGACGCAGCGAATCGCAGCACAGCTGCTCGTGCCTGATATGCCGCAGGCGCACGTCAAACTGCTGCTGCCTGGCCTTGACACTGCTCTGCATGATCGAAACGATAGTATCCATCACCTCCGGCAGCTCGATCACTTCTTCCGCCAGAGTCATTTTTCCGCTTTCTATCTTCGACATATCCAGCACATCATTGATCAGGCCCAGAAGATGCTGACTCGAAAGCGAGATTTTCCGCAGACAATCCTGTACCTTTTCCGGAGTGTCGATATGCGCGGAGGCAATATCTGTCATCCCCATAATAGCGTTCATCGGCGTCCTGATATCATGCGACATCCGGGAAAGAAAATCAGATTTTTCACGGTTAGCGACTTCTGCCGCCTGCAGTGCCGCCTGCAGTTCCTGTGAACGTTTTTCCAGCTGCTGCTGCAGTTCCTTTTGTTCAACGGCTTCAGTAACATCAATAAAGGTAGCGTAAATGACCGGGATATCGTTAACCTTTTGGTCGCTGAACATACCGCTGACTTTGATCCAGGAACAGCTTCCATCTTTACGCGGCATCCTGCAGATACATTCATAACCACTTTTCCCTTTCAGCAAGGCCTGTTCAACTGCCATCGCCATTTTTTCATACTCTTCCGGGTACTGCTCAAAATATTTGCGGCAGCTGTTATGATAGATTGCTTCATACTCTTGCTTTGTGTATAAAGTCTGCGAGTAAAAATAATCATTAGCCCAGACTACGGTAAAATTTTCGTCCATCAAGTGCTTGCTGACACTGACGTTCATCGCACTCATCAGCATATTGTAGTCATAGACCGTCTGCTCACTGCTTTGTTCGTTCAATTTAAGGCCGTAACTGTCAGCGTTCATGCTTTCACTTCTCTCATGATTTTAAATTTCTGCAAATTCTCTCATCAATTTAAGTTTTACAATTATTTTATTTAATATTTTCTAAACTATTCGTTATCTAATTAATATTGTAGTTATGCTTTTTGTAAAAAGCAATATTTTTTTGTAATATCATATAATTTTACCCCTCTACAGGACAATCATACTGATTTACTTGCTCATGCTTTATAGGTTCCACATATGGGTGAATATATGTAAGCACTGCAAAAATATCATTCAACAAATCCTGCAAACTACTTCCTGTCATCTATGCACGACAGCATAATAAAAGAACACCGTACAAAATGTACGGTGTTTTAGTGTTTTATAATTTATTTTTGGGATTCGGCCGCTGTTTAAAGCAGTGATAGCTGCAGTAATACTGCCGCCGGCGTCCGGCCAGGGCCGTATAGACATGATAGGTTTTATTGCAGGAAAATTCCTTGCCGCAGATCGGACATACCTCCAGCAGACTTTTTAAAGGACCGCTGGAACTGCTCCCGCCACCCGTTATTTCATTGCCGATAACATCATCTTCATTTTTCATAACAGCTGCTCCCATCCTGCTTATTTTTTAATTGCATCCCGTTTATTTTTTGTATTACCAGTTATACTTTTTATTATATAATTAATAAATTTATATAATTTTTCAGCACGGTTTATTATAATACATCAAATCAATTCCTGCAAGATTTTTGCCGTATAATTTATATTTTATTTTCCAAGCCTGACTTATGACGTCTTCCGGCCTTTTTTACATACAGCCTGCTGCAGATAAAAGAAGTAAACGGGATCGTAAACAGAATGCCAAAGCTGCCGATAACGGCCTGCAGGATCTCTACGACCACCATTTCCTTGTTCAGCAGATACAGCAGCGAATGGTTATAGGCAAAGAACAGCAAAACTATCGTCAGTGAACCGCCGATATATGCCAGGATCAGCGTATTGGACATCATGCCCAGGATATCGCGACCGATATTATTGCCGGCCTGCAGCAGCATTTTCCTCGTAGGTTCAGCAGTAGTAGCCGCCAGCTCGTTCAGGGCCGAAGCAATATCCATCGCCACATCCATGATCGCTCCCAAAGCGCCGATAATGATCGCGCTGAATATGATCGCTTTCAGATCGACCGGGTCAGCAGGATTCAAAAACAGCAGGTACATGGAATCCTCGTCTACCAGCCCCGTAAGCTGCAAAAAACTGTCTGCAGACGCACTGATAAGCGCCGCAATGACAAGTCCGCCGATACAGCCCAAAATAGTCGCGACCGTTTTTCTGCTGATGCCATTCACCAGCAGCAGATTAGTCACGACAATAAAAGCACAGGTCAGGATCGTCCAGCAGTAAACGTTCTTGCCTGACAGTATCGCCGGTACAAAAACTGCAAAGATCGACAGGCAGCAAAAAAGCAGAGAGATCAAAGTATTTACGCCCTGCATCCGTCCAAAAGCGATAATACTTAAAGCAAAAACAGCAAACAGCCACATCAGTACATTACTGCGCAGATGCTCGGCATAACTCCATTCACCCTGACTACTCTGTCCCGGCAGCAGCAGCACCTTATCGCCAACGGCTACATCGCGCCCAACCGCAAAACTGCCGGCTTTATTCTGCGCAGCCGTCACTTTGACGCCTTCTTGCCTTCCTGACAATAATTCGGCTTCAAATCTTATCTGCTCAAATTTAGCCCCGGCTGCTGCCGGCAAAAGCTTCACTACCCTTGCCTCAACAACGTCAGTAGGCGATTTCTCTTTAAAAAAACTTAAACCCTGCACAGCAAAATAATGCCCCGCCGCAAGATACAGCACAGCCAGAATGATAGTAACGAGATAAACAAATTTATTTTTCAAGGTACGACCTCCAAAATTTATTTAAAATAAATTTTGGCAATTCTCAATTATCAAGACGCACTTTCAGCCCGATCAGCGTCAGCCTTGCCAGACTGGCAGGCAAAGCCCTGCTTCCAACACTTTCAGCCGGAACTGACAGACTCAGCAGCAATGGCAGCAGCGCCGGCAGAACATAATTAAGACAGCTGCCGATAACGCTGACCGTCAGACACACCTGGCAAGCTGTTCCGCTGCAGTCATGTCCGTGACTGGCCTCTACATATAGAGGGGCCCAGACTGCGCCGACAGCAATAACCAGTATCAGCAGTAAAGCTGTTATCGATTTATAATTACTTTGTTTTAAAGTCATGGCGTTCACTCTCAAAACAAGATTTTTCTTTTACTCTATTTATTAATATACCACAAAAATTTCCGCTGACTTGTGAACTTTTCACTACTGCTCACAGTACAGCCCAGCTACTTCAGACAGTAATAAAAAACAGGCCAGCCTTCTAAAAGCTGACCTGTTTTTTATTCATGCCTGCTATCAGGCATTTTCATAATATCTGATCACTTTTATACGCCGCATTCTTTTATCATTAGCTTTGACCGGCGCTTCATCACACTCCGGATCGACCAGATCCTCCAGCCTGCACCCGAAAATACTGCGCAGCTTCAACAGCAGTTTCAAACTGCCGGGGACTCTGCCATTTTCAATATTGCTCAGGTGGGTCTGCGTTATATCCAGCATTTCCGCCAAAGCTGTTTGCTGAATGCCCTGTTTTACTCTTCTGACTTTGATTTCATTGCCTATTTTTTTCAAATCGATACTTTGCATATTCGTCCCACCACTTTCTTTAAAAATCTTTTTGCTTAGCTTTAATCAAGGTAACGAATGACCCTGACTCTCTTTTTCCTGGGTTTGTTTTCATCTTCCAGACAAAGCAGTTCGTCGATCGTACAGCCTAAAATATTTTTCAGCTGCAGCAGCAGCTCCAGGCTAAGCATAGCGCGGCCAACTTCGACGTTGCTCATATGTGTCTGCGAGATCCCTAATTTTTCTGCCATCGCTGTCTGAGAGATCAGTTTCTGCATCCTTCTTACTTTGATATTCATCCCTATTTTTTTTCTGTCTAAAGTTTCCATTTTCCACTCCTTACTGTGTACGTATGCATATAGCTTCCTTAAAAAAAATATATCCTGCATTTCTACACGTTTTTCTATTTCAAATTTCATCATAATTGCAAACTGTACACCAACATTTTTAATGTTTAATTATTTTGCCAATTAAATTAAGTATAGTTTATTGTTTTTATTATAGCATTTATTAAAAACCAGCACAATATCTTATATAAAAATGTTGCTCCAAGCCGTTTTTAATCACATATTAAACTTTTTCATATTTTTAGCAGAAGTAGTTTTGTATTAATTAATAAAATTATATTTTTTATTCGTTTACATTTGTTATTTCATTCTTTAATAAAAATAAAGTATTTTTAAATTATATCTAATCGTTTTTTCAAATAACTAAATTTACTATATGTTTTACTATAAATGTTTATGTTATAATTTACTTGTAATATTTTCGAAGGGATATTGGCGATGTTAAGCAAAAATACGCTATTTGAATTTCTTTATCAAAATTTACACGACCAGATCACCTGCGGCCATCTGAAACCTGGCGATACTCTGCCTTCCATGCCGCAGCTTGCAGCCATTTATAATGTCGGCATCCGTACCGTCAAAGATGTTTTGGCCAGATTAAAAACAGAAGGCCTGATCCAAACGACAGAACGCAAACCGGCACGTGTCATTTACCGGGCTGAAAAAAACAGTGCTTCTCAAAGCTATGCTGTTGGTCTGCTGAGGCGTCAGGAGTCGCTGACAGAAGTTTATCAAACCATGGGGCTCATTTTACCGTCCATTTTTCATTTTTCTGCCGCACACTGCGATATCAAAAAGCTGCCCTCCTATCAGAAGCTGCTCAAAAAAAATAACTGTCAGGATACTGCAGCGCTCGATGCCGCTTTTTCAGCTCTGCTGAACGAACTGCTGCGCAGCTCCAACAATCTGCTCTATAACGATCTGTATAACAGTCTGAAAACTTATTCTAAGGTTACTTTAGCGGCACCTAAAAATATACTGTTTAAGTATGATCCGGAAACCTTCCGGCTGCTGCTGGCTGCTTTACAGAGTAATGATTACCAGCTTGTCAATAAGCGTTTCAATGATATGTATCTCAGCTTTTCTGTTTCAGTCAACAAATATATCCGGAAAGTATACAAAAAATACCAACAGGCAGAGATTCCCGAACCTGTTTATGATTATAACTGGAGCGCTGAAAAAGGACGCGACCATTACTATACCCAGATCGCCCGTGACCTGATCGATAAGATCGCCGCCAGCATCTATAAGCCCGGTACACTTTTACCTTATGAAGCTGTACTGGCCAGAAACTACAAAGTCTCTATTTCCACGATCCGCAAATCGCTGGCTCTGCTCAACGAGATCGGCTTCGCAGAAACCATCAATACCAAGGGCACTATTGTCAGGCTGCCGCCTACCTTCATCACCGCTAATTGTATGCAGAACGAGCGTTACAAAAAAGATACGCTGATCTATCTCAGCGCCTTGCAGCTAATGTCAGTTATTATCAAGCCTGTCGCTGTGGCTGCAGCCGGCAGGATCGATCCCCAGACACAGAAAGCCTGGCGGTCAGAATTTGGTCAGCCAGGTAAAGTACCCCTGGCCTTAATAGTCAATTCCCTGATCGAACTTACGGAGCTGCAGCCGCTGCGGGCGATACTGCAGGAAACCAATAAACTGCTGCACTGGGGTTATTATCTGGCTTTTCACCGCCAGAATCTTGCAGGAACGACGGATACTCTTTGCAAATATACATGGCAGGCTTATTTATACCTGGAAGCACGGGATATTGAAGGTTTCAGCACTTATCTGGCAATTTGTTTTTCCTATATCCTTGAAACGATCCGTGATTTTATTATACAGCATGGCCTGCAGGAAGCCGCAAAGCTTGCAACACCTTACAAGATACCAGATTTAAATATCAAATAAAAAAATAGACCTGCCCTAAGGCAGGTCTATTTTTGGGGAATATCTTCAAACAAGGCGGAGAGGGTTGCAATCTACCTTGCCGAAAATCGACTTCACAAATTTTAAATATCGCAATATTTAAATTCGCAATATTTTAATTTATGTTATTATAGCACATTCCCATTTTTTTCAAAATAGTTTTTCAGAAATTTATTTTTAAATCAAAAAGCAGCTTCTCCATTATTAAGATGAGAAGCTGCTTTTACATTTTTCCAGGAATATTCCCTGCTGTTCTCACAGCATATTTTCATCAAATACGACAAAAACATTTTTGCCTTTTCCCTTGGCTTTATACAAAGCGCTGTCCGCTTTCTGATACAGGTCGTCAAAAGCAGCGCCGTCGTCAGATTCACAGAACACCATCCCGATACTGCAGGATATCTTCAGTCCTTCTTTTGCCGCGCCTTTAGTGTACAGACTGCAGATCTGCCCGGCTTTCACCAGGGCATTTTCCATACTGGTGATATCACACATCAGCACCGCAAATTCATCGCCGCCGATACGGCCCAGCAGATCCGAGCTGCGGAAGCTGCGCTCAAGATTGGCAGTAAGCTCACACAGCACCGTATCACCGAAGGCATGTCCCCTGCTGTCGTTAACATTTTTAAAATCATCAATATCCAGCAGGAAAAAGGCATGCTGCCGTTTCGAGCTGTCAGCTAAAACCTCATTGACATATTTTTCAAAAACAGCCCGGTTATAAATACCCGTCAAAGGATCACGCTCAGCCTTATGCTGCATCCGTGCAAATTTATTCTGCGTATCGTTGATATCCAGAACATTACCTAAAACACGCTTGATCTGCCGCTTATCATCAAATACCACCGCCATATAAAAACGATACCAGTGATAATCGCCATCAGAAGTATGCAGGCGCCCCTGAAAAACTGTCCTGCCGGCCCTTTGCAATTCTGTCAGAGCCTTCTGCACGGCACTGCTGTCTTCCTCATGAAAATACTTATTTAAACTGCTGCTATTCTTTTCCGCAATAGTATCAGTAATAAAGCCGCCCAATTTTTCCAGTATCTGTTTTTCGGTATTATGCCCGGCCGCACCTTCACCGGTATTTTTTACGATCAGAAATTTACATGCTTTCAGATCAAATTCAAACATGCAGCCTTCCATCAAGCCCGCCGTCAGCCGCAGACCCTCTATCTCCGCGTTGATCTGTTTTAAACGGTCTTTTTCGATCTGCCGCCAGATATAGATGATAACGAGAAAGCACAGACAGATGAGCAGGAAATATTTTCCCATCGTATCCCGGGCGATCTTATTCAGCATCTGCTGATCTGCCAGAAGATTGGTTCCTGAAACGATCTGGAAAGTGTACCAGTCGTTAACTTCTACAGGCGCAAAGACTACATACTGTGTCTCGCCAAAGATATCAGTATAATAGAAAGCGCCGCTTTCTTTATTGGCAATAGCTTTTTCCAGGTCTTGCTCCGTCATCGAGCAGCCAATGGCTTCCTGCTCCAGGAATTTAAAGAAATTTCCCTGCTTGCCATTGCCGATGCCCATAATAACGTCGCCCTTTTCATCTGCGATCATCGTAATACGGTCCTGCTGCATATTCAGCACCGCCAGCAGCGTTTTCGTCGCATTGTCAAGATCATAGGCTTCATGGACAACGCCGATGACCTCTTCATCCTTATACAGTGGCTTAGCCAGAATAACTACTTTTCTGCCGCTGGACGGCAAAACGACCGGCCCTTCAACAACTTCTTCTCCCTCTAAGGCCCTTTTATAATAATCCTGATCCAGGATATCGATTTCCTCGCCATTGCTCATCAGGGTTTTCTGACCACGATAAGTAAGTCCAACAGTCGAAAAATGCCCTGTGTTGGAAACTGTACTCAAAAGATTGATCAAATTATCCTTCTGCCCTTCATATCGAGGAGCGTTTCTCAGCACGATATCCAGTAATTCATTCTGCCGCTGGATCTCGGTATGCAGAATAACCTTGGTATGATGGGCTGCGTCCAGCAAATAATCGTAAGTCTGGCGTTCCAGAATGTCCTTTTGACTGGCACTGAAATTGAATGCAAAAGAAACCGCCAGGATCAAAACTGAGATTATAGTTATGACGATCAGCTCACGATGCAGTTTTCCCCACATAAAGCTACCTCTTTCTATTTTTTACAAATGCTCTCTGAATTCTACAAAATAAAACAATTAGATTATCCGCTATTAATTATAACCTATTTTTTATATTATAGCATTTTTACTTTTAGCAAATAAATACTTTTATCTTTATTTTTTAAGCCCGGCCACTGTTTTTTACTGCCGCCGAAAAAAAGCAAAACACCGCTTTCTGTAAAAGCGGTGTTTTGCCTGTAGGAAGCTATATATGAGATGTAATTGACGTTAAGGCTTAAACATGGCTGTTGGAAACTTCAACAGTTTTGTTCATAACGTTGGTAAAGAATGTAACCGGCACCATAGTCTTGCCATTTACTAAAATCGGAGCGTTGTCCAAAGTAATGGTTTGGCCATTGCGTACATATTGGTTGCTGCCAATAGTCATAAAATAGGTCTGATCACCTTTTTCCATCGAAACATTTTGCATACCGGCATCCCAGAATACCTGGTAGTCCATTTTTTCCATCAGCGGACGCAGGGGCAGGTATACTGTATCTTCTTGAACCATGATGGCTTCATCAGGAGTTAATACCAGCTCTTGTTGATCCATAACGATGGTTCCTGCACCAAGATGGACTTTGATATCGGCACTGTTGGCTTTAGCGATAGACCAGCCAAAAATGCCTACCAATAATAAGCAGACCACTACGATTACAGATTTTTTCATTTTCATTGACCTCTTTCCTTTCCTGCTGAGCAGGTTTTGTTTACGATTTTTATTATATACACTTTTTCATCTGTGTAAAGTTTTCAATATTTAAATATCAACTAGAAAAAAATTACAGTTTGCTTACAAAAATACTTTTTCCGCCATTTTTACAGGTCTGAATGTTGCATTTTAAAGCCCTTAACCCCCCTGAAACAGTAGAAGTAAATAAAAAAACGACCTTTGTAAGCGCAGTACCTGCAAAGGTCATTTTTGAGTATAAAAAATTTTTAATCCAAAGACTTGACGATCACCAGAACAGGAAACGCCGCATCGGGCAGATCGCTATGAGCACCGCCGCAGACCTTTTCTTCATAAGCGTCCCGGTCCAGCAAATCAAAATCTACAATAATATCGTCACTGTAATATTCCTGAGCCGGCTCAATATCTTCTTTGCGGATACCCTGCCAGGCAGCTTTCGGCACTTTTGCCGCAAAAAATTCCAAAGTCGATGATTTAGCATGATAAATCTGGATCGCGTCTTCTGCGGTATACAACATAACTTTCAACTCCTGTCTTTTCAAGATCAACAGCGCGCTGCCAATGAATGACAGCATCGCTTGTTGTTATTATCACTATATCACAGAAAGCAGCGACAGTCAAAAATCTTAATAATAATTATTAGTTGCATTATTTTCTAAAATATGATTACTAAAAAGCGGTACTGCCGCCATATCAGGACAGTACCGCAAGTCAGCTTTATTTATTATGCCTCTATCGGCTCGTCCTGCAGGGCTTCATAGCCTTCCTCGCCAGTACGTATCTTAACGACGTTCTCTACATCATAGATAAAAATTTTACCGTCACCATACTTACCGGTATAAAGCACTTTTTTCGCAGCTGCCACCACCGCAGCCACAGGAATAGCCGAAACAACAAGTTCTACTTTGACCTTGGGCAGCAGATGCACGCTTACTTCCGCACCGCGGTAATATTCGGTATTGCCTTTCTGCAGCCCGTAACCCAAAACCTTCGTTACCGTCATACCGGTAATACCAAGTTTATCCAAAGCTTCCTTCAAGATCTCAAAACGCAGCTGCGAAGTAATGATCACGATCTTCGTCATTTTCGGTCTGCCTGCTGACGGCAGAGCGGCAGTAACGTGAGTAACGGCAGCACCAGCCTCTGCTGCTTCCTGAGCAGTCACAGCACCATGGAAATCTTCTGCTGCCGGCATAAAATCGGCATAAGAGCTGGCCAGACCATGCTCTTCCATATCCAGCCCGGCGATTTCCTCACGCGTGCTGACCCGCAGCCCGATAGTTTTATCGAGGATTTGAAAAATCAGCGTCATCACGATACCGATATAAGCCGCTACCGCTGCAACTCCCGTCGCCTGAATGATCAGCAGCTCACTGCCGCCGCCGTACAGCAGACCGCCGTCTACTGCAAAAACACCAACCAGCAGCGTGCCCAGCGCACCACAGACTCCATGTACCGAAATTGCGCCGACAGGATCGTCGATTCTGGCAATCTGGTCAAAAAATTCTACTGCAAAAACGATCACAAGCCCGGCAATGATACCGATCACAAAAGCTCCCGGAACACTGACTGCGTCACAGCCAGCAGTAATAGCGACCAATCCTGCCAGCGCGCCGTTCAAGGTCATCGATACATCAGGCTTGCCGTAACGCAGCCAGGTCAGGAACATCGTTGCCGTCGCGGCAGAGGCAGCGGCCATATTAGTAGTAACAAAGATCCTGCCCATTGATGTCAGGACATCGTCACCGGTCGCGCAAACTGTAGAGCCGCCGTTAAAGCCAAACCAGCCGAACCAGAGAATGAATACGCCCAAAGCGCCCAGCGTCAGGCTGTGTCCCGGTATGGCATTGACACTGCCGTCAGCATTATATTTTCCAATACGCGGACCAAGTATCTTGGCACCGACAAGCGCGGCTACACCACCAACCATATGGACCGCCGTAGAACCGGCAAAATCATGAAAACCCATGGCGCCGAGCCAGCCGCCGCCCCAGATCCAATGCCCCGAGACCGGATAAATAACCGCGCTGATCAAAATACTGTAGATACAGTAAACAGAAAACTTCGTCCGTTCGGCCATAGCACCTGATACAATAGTCGCCGCCGTAGCACAGAAAACAGTTTGAAAGATAAAAAAGGCCCAGGACGGATAAGACGCCCCATAATCGTTTTGTACAAAAAAATCAGGCGCACCGATCAAACCGCCGATATCCGTGCCAAACATCAGGCCAAAGCCAATGATCCAAAAAACGATACTGCCCAGACACAGATCCATAAAATTTTTCATCACGATATTGCCGGCATTTTTAGCTCTGGTAAAACCGGTCTCGACCATGGCAAAGCCCGGCTGCATAAAAAATACCATAAACGCGCCGATCAGTACCCACATCGTATCCGCTGCTGCGTATTTTTCCATCATCATAGTCCCCCCACATCCAATCATTTTAGCTCTATTTATAAAAAAGAAGCGTATCCTCAGCGGATACGCTTCTTCGCGTTGTCAGCTTCCCCTGGGCGTCCTTTAATTGTTGACGCCGTAAAGCAGCTTGCCGTAGGTCGGATACGGCAGATAGTCTTCACCGATCAGCTCTTCGGCAGCATCAGCATAGCTGCGCAGGAGCTCCATTTCTTTTAAAACCGTGTCATGATAATAGTTGGCCTCAGCTTTCATATCGACGCATTTTTCAGCACCTTTCAGGACTTTGGCCAGCTTTTCACCGCTGTTATACATTTTAGCGGTCAACTCGGAAATCTTCGCCGCCAGATCAGCTTCAAAGCAGTTTTTGATCCCCAAGTCCTTTTTGGCCGCAGCATTGCCCAGCAGGTCATTAGTATAAGCCGTTGCCGCCGGCAGGATATCCTTATACAGCATATCCAGCATCGTCAATGCTTCGATATTGATCGTTTTGGCATATTTTTCCAACATGATCTCCACCCGGGAACGCACCTCGGCCGCTGTAAAAATACCGTGTTTAACAAACAATTCGATATTTTTTTCCGCTTCCATATAAGGCAGCGCTTCCGGTGTGGATTTAAGATTAAGAAGCCCCCTCGATTTGGCCTCTTCTACCCATGCGTCCGTATAACCGTCACCGTTGAACACGATACGTTTATGCTTGACGATGGTTTCTTTGATCAATTTCTTCATGGCAGCATCTTTATCGGCTGCTTTTTCTAATTTGTCTGCGAATTGATTCAAAGCTTCGGCAACGATAGTATTGAGAACGATATTAGGGCCGGCGATAGAAAACTCGCTGCCCAGCATTCTGAACTCGAACTTGTTGCCGGTGAAAGCGAACGGAGACGTACGGTTTCTGTCCGTATTATCCTTGGTCAGTGCCGGGATAACATCGCCGCTCAATTTCAATAACGCCGCCGCGTCAGGATTGTACTGCTTCCCTTTTTCGATAGCTTCCAGAATATTGGTCAGCTCCGTCCCCAGGAAAACAGATACTATCGCAGGAGGCGCTTCGTTCGCGCCGAGACGATGATCGTTACCGGCGCTGGCTACACTTACGCGCAGCAGATCCTGATATTCATCAACAGCTTTGATGATAGCTGCGAGAAACAGTAAGAAACGGGTATTTTTATGTGGTTCTTTACCGGGATTCAGTAAATTATCGCCTTCAGTAGTCGCAATAGACCAGTTATTATGCTTACCGCTGCCATTAACGCCAGCAAAGGGTTTCTCGTGCAGCAGGCATACCAGTCCGTGACGCAGGGCAACGCGCTTCATAAATTCCATTGTCAGCTGATTATGATCAGAAGCTACGTTAGTAGTAGTAAAAATAGGTGCCAGCTCATGCTGGGCCGGAGCAACTTCGTTATGCTCCGTTTTAGCAAGCACGCCCAGCTTCCACAGCTCCTCATCCAGCTCCTTCATAAAAGCCAGGACGCGCGGCTTGATGATGCCAAAATAATGGTCTTCCATCTCCTGCCCTTTCGGAACCTTGGCTCCGAACAGTGTACGCCCCGTATATACCAGATCCTTACGCTGCTCCCACATCTCCTTATCGACGAGGAAATATTCCTGCTCCGGCCCGACAGTAGTCACAACCTTCTCGGTCGCCTGCCCGAACAGCGCCAGTATACGTCTGGCAGCCTGGTCGACACAGCACATCGAGCGCAGCAGCGGCGCTTTTTTATCCAATACTTCGCCGGTATAGGAGCAAAACGCAGTCGGGATGCATAAACAGCCATCCTTGATAAACGCATAAGAGGTAGGGTCCCAAGCAGTGTAGCCGCGGGCTTCAAAAGTAGCGCGCAGACCGCCCGAAGGAAAGCTGGAAGCATCAGGCTCGCCCTGGATCAGTTCTTTCCCGGAGAAATCCATAATAACGCGGCCGTCTGCCGTCGGAGCGATAAAGCTTTCATGCTTTTCGGCAGTAATACCGGTCATCGGCTGGAACCAATGGGTAAAATGGGTCGCGCCATGTTCCAGCGCCCAGTCTTTCATCGCATTGGCGATGATGTTGGCAATTGGCAGATCCAGCGCTTCGCCTTTTAAGACAGCGTTTTTGAAAGTCTTGTAGGTAGCCGTTGGCAAACGGTCTTTCATAACCGTTTCATTAAATACCAGGCTGCCAAACATTTTCGGTACATTGCTCATAATTTTCTCCCCCTCACTGAAACTAAACAGAATAAAACAAAAAGCAACGGCGAACTCAGGCCTTGGCCCGCAACTTCGCTGTTGCTTATGCTGTGATTATAAATCACTTTTCAGGATTTGTAAAGAGTTTTAGCAAATATTTTTCCATATTTTTATTTAAACGTTCGGATTTTTAGCATAAAAACGCCTTTTTTTACTATTTTTTATATTAAATGTTCCGAAAAATCATTGACAATGAAAAGCAAACAAGCTAAACTAACAATGTAAAAAATCCATCTAACAATATCAACACTTGCGATTTAGCAGGCGACGAGTGCCTTACATTCGCCGGCTCTACTAATAAATTTATTTAAAAGAAAGCAGGTTACAGACAATGGCAAAAATGTTGTATGAAGGCAAAGCCAAAAAAGTTTTTGAAACCGAGAACCCCAATGAAGTAATCATCTATTATAAAGATGACGCTACCGCCATGAACGGCCTCAAAAAAGGCACTATCGCAGATAAAGGCATTATGAATAATACGATCACCAGCTTTTTCTTTGACCTGCTTGCCAAGCACGGCATCCCCCATCACCAGATCAAAAAGCTCAGCGATCGTGAAGCGCTGTGTAAAAAAGTCAGTATCATCCCCATGGAAGTAGTTACCCGTAACATCGCCGCCGGCAGCCTGGCCAAAAAAATGGGCGTCGAAGAAGGCTATGTTATGAAACGCCCTATCGTAGAATTTTACTATAAAAACGACGATCTTGGCGATCCGATGATCAACGCTGATTATGCCGAAGCTTTTGGCTTGGCAACCGATGCACAGGTTGCAGAAATCAAAGCCTACGCCCTGAAGATCAACGAAATCTTAAAGGCCTTTCTGGCTGAACGGAAAGTGCGCCTGATCGACTTCAAAATGGAATTTGGCGTCGATGCAGACGGAAAAGTGATCCTCGCCGACGAGATCACACCTGATACCAGCCGCTTATGGGACTGGGATACTAACGAAAAACTCGACAAAGACCGTTTCCGCCGTGATATGGGCAGCGTCGAAGAAGCCTATCAGGAAATCATCAAAAGACTGACAGGGAAATAATTAGCATATCACAAAATAAAAAGCCGACTGCGAGGTCGGCTTTTTTGTTATATAATTATGATAAAATTAATGCCGCCTGACGAAAGCGAGGTATCTGCCATGGAAAAACAAACCTTGATCGCTCATTGCCTTACTTATCCTAATGCTGTCGAAGATTATCCCTTTGCCGATAACGATCTCACTATTATGCGCCATCCATCCGGTGGTAAATGGTTTGCCTGTATTATGCATCTTCAAGGCAAGCTCTGCATAAATCTGAAATGTGATCCTGTCAGATCCGAATTTCTGCGCCGTACTTACAAAGGCGTTTACCCGGCCTGGCATATGAACAAAGAACATTGGAACACCGTCGAAGTAAACAGTGTACCCAAAGGCGAATTATTTGCCATGATCGCCCACAGCTTTGAACTGACCGCGCCCAAAATACCAAAAGCGAAGCCCATGAGAAAAACAGAGAAATAAAAAAGCACCGCCTGAAAGCGGTGCTTTTTTATTTCTCTTCTGTTCAGATTTCAATACTGCTTAGAAACTCCAGCGAGCACCCACATTCCACTGCCACGGAGTTTTAATATCATCGCCAAATGTTTTAACTACATCAGCATAAACATAACTGTTGTCCGTAGTTTTGAAGTTGAAGCCCAGGCCTGCTTCATACCAGGTGCCGCCAATATCCTGACTGTAGCTGTTGCTGATACTATTCAGGTTCAGATAAGTATCGGCATTACCTGCAAATTCATGCAGCAATGAAGCTTTGGCATAAATGCTGCCTTTATCGCTGATAGTTTTACCCATTTCAAAGCCCACTCGTCCAACGCAGCTCTCCAGTGTATCCTGGTTGACTTTGATACCGTTATTAGTAGTATAATCCTCACCGCCGATACGCATCAATGTCAGCTGAGCCTGCGGCGTTACATACCAGCCGTTATCGAGGCCTACCTTCATACCATATTCACCGCTCAAAGAAGTTCCCCAAGCATCATAATCTCCATGAGTATGCCCTGCTGCCGCATAATTATCGTATTCGTTGGATAAACGACCCTGTTTTAAAACAATATCAGTATAATGTCCTCTGTCACCCAGCCAGGTTCCATAAAGTGACAGGGAGGTGCTCTTGTTTTCACCTTTACCGCTATCGTAAGTAGTTTTTCCGTCGTTATGGCTTATTGCCGCACCATAATGCCAGCTGCCAAAAGCTTTATCATAGCCCAATTGGAAGAAATTATACTGATTTTTATAAGCGCCGCTGTATTCAAATTCACCGCGGCTCATACGTGCCCAAATGCCTTGGTCTCCCTTGCTGTTACGCAATTCTCCTAACCGCTGGCTCAGCGTGCTGTCCTCCTGCCGCCATGAAACGATCGCCACACTGGCAATATTGCGCATAGAAGTCATAGTAGAACTTTCCTTATTTTGTTTGACGCTGTCAACCTTGACCGTACTGCCGATGGCAGCAGTATCCAGATCAGCGCTTACCGAACCCTTTAACAAACCTTCTGCTACATTAGCCGTAGCTGTAAGACCAGTATTAGTACCTTCCGCAACACTAATATTTTTAGCTAAACCCCCTAAATCATCAGCCACATTGTTAAGATCGTCGGCGGTGATACCAGTGTAATTAATTGTAAGTTTAGGACCGGCCGCCGCTTTGGCTTTGAGATCGATTTTATTTACAGCATCAGATTCTATCGTACCAATTGATAATTTGGCGGTTTTTAAATCGGAGCTCGTTAACATATTTACAGTGCCTCCACTGCCATTAATGTCACCAAGTTTAACTTCCTGTCCCTCACCGCCATTCACATTAATAATACCATCGTTAAAATTTAGTTTATTAACAAAGCTGTTCTCATCAGTATTCCATTGTGCACCGTTGGCAAGTCCTAAGTTCATGCCGCCAACCTCTTTTTTCCCGTCTGGCGGATAAGGATTACCGTTAACAAAGATATTGCCGTTAAATACAGAGTCTTGTGTTGTTAAATTTAAATCAACAATTGCATCTACCGATGTTCCTGATGTCGGTTGGTCATAGTTAAAATTAATATCTCCGTTGATTTTAACTGTGCCCTTGCCATCTTTATTGATCTCTGTTGTTGCACCGCCGCGAGTGTTCAAAAAAGTTCCTGACTCTACTGTTAAATTACCGTTAATAATTACTTTAGCACCGCTATAATTAACAATGCCGATATTATTATATTCCCCTGCGGTTGGCACTTTATTACCAGAAGTTACGTTAATATATGTGTTATCAGCATCTATTTTCACAGTGGACGGATTGCCATCATTTACAGTCTTATTATTTTGTGCCCAAATACCAACAGCTAATCCTTCCGCCGAATTGGCTTCAATACTTACATTTTCACCTTTGACATTAATAATGCCCGGTTCAACCTCACTGTTGTCCGTTGAACGTATTGCATTCAGCCCCAGAGCATCTTTTTTCGCGTCAACCTTCACCGTGACATTTTTAGTTGTATTATCACCAAGGTTTAATGTCCCACCATTTATAACATGCTTGTCTTTATCAGTGAAAGCCCCCGCATATACTGCTCTTGCTTCACCCTCCGTATTAGTAACCGATATGTTTATATTTTCTGATGCCGCATTCAAAACGGCTTTATCCCCAACAAAAATTCCATATACACATTGCGTTTCACTGCGTTTAATATCTGCAGCAGTAAAATCTGCTTTCTTATCGCCCTCGCCGTGGTATATAAATTCCGCATTTGGCTTCACAGTAAGAGCATCGTAATCAACAATTGTCGCTGTATCCGCCGCTAAAGCTGTTCCTACCGGCAAAGCTAATACTAATCCCAGTGTTATTTTTAGTGCCAAATTTTTCTTAGTTTTACCCAACATTTTCTACACCTTCTTCAATAAATTTCAACACAGGCAAAATGAGTAACTATCTGTCCATACACCCTAAAATTCAGCACCATCCCCTTTTCTTGATCATTTAAGATCAAATAAAAATTTCTGACATAGGTCTTGAATTTCCGGATACAAAACAGCCGTTTTATTTAATATTTTTTAATTATTTTGTATCTCTTATGATATATTACCATATCTGTACCCCCCCGCAAGACATTTACGTTGGTATATTTCAAACTTTTTATGGTCTTGCACAAATTTTCGATTTAATTGTTATCAAAACACACAAAAAAACTTAAAGGGCCTGTTGTCTGTAAAATACAGACAACAGGCCCTGATAGCGTTGAGCTCTATTTAATTATCCAACTTTCAAGTACCACTTCACGGTTTTAGTTATATACTCTCAGTCCAGTTTAACTGCGGTTCCGGAAACGCTGACCATCAGCATACCGTTAGTTTCGCCCAGCACTTCATAATCCACATCGACACCGACTACGGCATCGGCGCCCAATTTAGCGGCGCGCTCAGACATTTCCGCCAGCGCTTTTTCACGTGCTTCCTGCAGTTCCTTTTCATAGGTCCCGCTGCGTCCGCCGATCATATCCGTAATGCTGGAAAACATATCCTTGATAAAATTGACGCCGGAAACTACTTCCCCAAAAACAATACCTTTATAAGCAACGATTTTTCTGCCTTCTACAGCAGGTGTGGTCGTAACAATCATACTGTCAGCTCCTTTTATTTTACTGTTACCAGTTCATACGCGCGTGTTCCCATACCCAGCTTTTCGGCATGAGCAAGACAGGTCTTCCATTCAGATTCCGGTGTCAGGTTATGGAAATGATCATGTCCCTGACAGCCTTCCGGATCAGCTTTTAAATGATCGTCCAGCAGTGAGTTCGCCATGACCGGCGCTGCGTTGACCAGATCTGCACAAGCCTGATCCAGCGCCACCGGGTCAAAAGATGCCAGCATACCGATATTAGGCACTACAGGTGCATCATTTTCCGCATGACAATCGCAGTAAGGAGATACGTCAACGATCAGGCTGATATGAAAATGCGGCCTGCCGTGCAAAATAGCCCAGGCATATTCCGCCATCTTTTTATTGAGTGCTTCCATGCTGGAACCATCAGCGGGCGGCTTCACCGCGTCCATCGGACAGGCACCGATACAACGTCCGCAGCCAACACATTTATCCAGATCGATATGCGCTTTTTTATTTTCGATGATCGGCGCACCATGCGCACAGATCCGCACGCAGGCACCGCAGCCGATACATTTGCGTTCACTGATATGCGGTTTGCCGTCATGGTGCATTTCCATTTTGCCGGCACGAGAACCGCCGCCCATACCGATATTTTTAATAGCGCCGCCGAAACCAGTAGCTTCGTGACCTTTAAAATGGTTCAGGGAAATCACGATATCCGCATCCATCAATGCTTTGCCTATTTTCGCTTCTTGCACCAATTCGCCGCCCGGCACAGTTACATAAGCTTCGTCAGTACCCTTCAAGCCGTCGGCAATAATAATGTGACAGCCTGTTGAAAAAGGACTGAAACCATTTTCATAAGCAGCTGTAATATGCTCCAGCGCATGCTTACGACGACCTACATATAAAGTGTTGCAGTCTGTCAGAAACGGACGTCCTCCTTGTGCGGCAACGGTATCAACAACTACTTTGGCATAATTTGGGCGCAGAAAAGAAAGATTGCCCGGTTCGCCGAAGTGGATCTTGATCGCCGCAAATTTATTCTGAAAATCAATATCTCCGATCCCGGCTGCTTCGATCAGCTTACCCAGCTTCTGCGGTAAACTCAACCCGCCATATCTGGTACGCATATCCGAAAAATAAACTTTTGCCTTCGTCATATTCCATTCCTCCCTTATAACAATCCCGGTAAATTCAGGTCGCTGCTGTCGATAACAGGCCGGCCCAGCGCACGTGACGGCACAAAACTGCCGTGGCAGTCACTGCCGCCGCTGACAAGAAGCTGATGCTGACGGCAATAAGTGAGCAGTGCCGCAGTATCTTCCCTGCTGTGTCCCGAATGGTAACATTCAAACCCGTCAAAATCCTCCTTCGCCAATTCCAGCAGTGTCGCTGCCAGCCCCGGCCCATGAAAACTGCTGGCTGCATGCGCGCATAAAGCTACGCCGCCGGCAGCATGGATGGCATCCACAACTTCTTTGATCGAAGGAAAAACCGGAAAACCAAGATCATGTTCTTTGGTAAAAATCCTGCTGAAAAAATCATTGACATCGCCGCAGAGCCCTTTATCCTGCAAGAAAGCCAGGGCTTTCCAGCCTCCGCGTCTTCTATCATAATCATACCGCAAAAACTCTTCAAAATCCAGCGGCCAGCCTCGTTCGATCAACATTTTTATGCTTTCATCATCCTTGCTGTTCAAAAGCCGCTCATTATGCTCCAATAAATCCAGCAGCCGTTTGTTTGTGACATCGATACCATAACCCAGGATATGAAAACAGAAATCGTCTTTCGTCGAACAGATCTCCGCACCGGGAATAAATTTTAATCCTGCTGCGACGGCAAGCTCACGTGTCGCCGCCACATTGGCCACGCTGTCATGATCGGTAACAGCAATAGCTCCCAGCCCTGCTGCAAGCGCTGCTGCAACGACTTCCGGCGGAGTCCAGGTACCGTCAGAAGCGGTACTGTGGATATGCAGATCAACTTGCATCCGTCTGCTCCTCCTTCCTGCAGCGGCAGATCTTGCATTCTGCCGTCAGGTTCTCCTGTGCCTGCGGTTTCTGATAGAAACGTCTGCCAAATAAACAGCTCAAAATAAACATACAGGTACCAGTCAGTACAATAGTGCCGCCCGGCGCTAAATTAGCATAATAAGATAAGGTCAGACCACCTGAAACGATAACGAGCCCATAAGCAATACCGCCGTAAATTGTCCCGGCAAAGCTGCGTGCCGTCTGCAGTGCGCAGGCTACCGGTATCACCATCATAGCGGAAACCAGCAGCAGGCCTACGATACGCATCGAAAGCGCAACTGTCAGCGCCGTCAGCACCGCCAGCCAAATATTGAGTCGGTCAGCAGGCAAGCCTGCCACCCGTGCCGATGTTTCATCAAAGGTCAGATACTGCAGCGGCCGGTAAAAAAGTACCACAAAAATACAGGCAAAAATCCCCAGGCCGGCCACTATCCATAAATCGCTGCTGCTGATCGTCATCAGACTGCCGAATAAAATACTGCTTAAATTAAAACCGCCCATACGGTTCATACTCGTAAAAACAACTGCCAGCCCGATCCCGCTGTAAAAGAAAATTGCTAAAATCATCTCTGAAAAGGCCGCCAGCCTGGTCCGTACCCATTCTATCACGAGCGCCCCAAGCACAGTGACCGCTGCCGCGCTCAAAACGGGCTGCCAGCCCATCAGCGCTCCGCCCGCTACACCGGCGAAGGCGATATGCCCCAGGCCGTCACCGATCATCGACTGCCGCCGCAGCACTAAAAAACTGCCGATCAACGGGCAGATCACTGCCACGATCAAACCAGCCAGCCAGGCGCGCTGCATAAATTCTGTTTCAAACATTTCCAACATCTAAGTACCTTCTATCTGTAAAAGTAACCGTGCTTATGACGATGCACCAGCGCCTGCTGTACGTCGCCCCAGAAGCAGACATCGTGGTCAAGGCACAAAGCGTTATGCGCCACTTCGGCTGCCAGCTCCAAATCATGCGACACCATCACGATCGTCACACCCAGCTCACGGTTGATATCCCTGAGCATTCTGTACAGCTCGATCTTCGCATCCGGATCGACTCCGGTAGCAGGCTCGTCCAAAAGCAGCAGTTCAGGCTGCCGCACCATAGCGCGTGCCAAAAAGACACGCTGCTGCTGACCGCCTGATAACTCACCTATTTTACGATGCGCAAGCTCTTGAAGATAAAACCGTTCCAGCATCGTTTCTACTCTGGCTTTGCCAGCCCGGGAAATTTTCTGAAACATACTGCTGCCACACAAAAGGCCCAGACCGATAACCTCTTTGACACTGATTGGGAAATCGCGATGCTGTTTAGCAGGATTCTGCGGTACATAACCGATTTTTTCCCAGTCCTTGAATTGCGGCAGCGGCGTTCCGTACAGCTCTATCTCGCCGGAAGTCGGCTGCAGAATGCCTGCTAAAAGACGCAGCAGCGTACTTTTCCCTGCCCCGTTAGGGCCAATAACGGCAACAAAATCTCCCTGGGCAATCTCCACCGAAAGATCGTGCAGAATCCAGCCTTCGCCATAATTATAGCCTAATTTGTTTATTTTAATGATATTTTCCATAGATCCACCGTTTATTTAACGCCCAATGCCAACTCCAGATTGTCGATATTCCGCGTCATGATTTTTAAATAATCGTCGCCGTTGTTTCTGCCTGCTTCACTCAAACCTTCCAGCGGATCAAGCACAAGCGTTTCAGCTCCGGAGGCTTCCGCAACAGTTTGAGCGATTCTGGGACTGACAAGAGTTTCAAAGAAAACATATTTTACCTGATTGTCTTTGATCGTACTGATCAGATTTTTCAAATCAGCCGGAGTTGGTTCCGCATCAGGAGAAATACCCATGATCGCAACCTGCTGCAGACCATAATCTTCAGCCAGATGACCAAAGGCGGCATGAGTCGTGACAAACAGCTTTTGCGGTGCTTTAGCCGCCAGCTCTGTCAAACGCTGGTCAAGCTGCAGCAGTTTTTCCTGATAGGCTTCGCTGTTCTTTTTATAAACAGCAGCATGTTCAGGATCAGCCTGCACCAAAGCAGCCGTTATTGCAGCAACTTCCAATACAGCTTTTCTCGGACTCAGCCAGACATGCGGATCTACATGAGTAGCTTTTTCGTCAAACAGCCCTTTGCCGGCCTCCACACTGGCTACCTGCTTGTCCTTTACAGCTTCTAAAGCAGGCCGGGCCCAGTTCTCGACCCCGCCGTTATAAACAAAAAGCCTGGCATTGCCTAATTTTGTTAAATCCTTGGCTGTCGGTTCCCAGTCATGCGGTTCCACACCGTCAGCGATCAATGTATCGACCTGCAGCAGATCTCCGCCGATCTGTCTGGTAAAATCAGCCATAGGATAAAAGCTTGCCACTACCGGCAGCTTGCCATCAGCCTGTTTTTTTTCACTGCCGCAGCCGACTGCCGCCAGTAAAACCATACCCAATATTACAACTAAAAACTTCTTCATTCTTACCTCCTACAAATTACCGCAGCTAAAATTTATTATTAAGCAGTAAGCCGCTTCACTTCTCCCCGGTGGGCCCTTGCCAGAACGCACCAACCTTATTTTTACTCTTTATCACCTCTTTCCTCAGACTGCTCAGTTATCACAATCTTCACAATAACCATATAAAATGCTGTGCTGCAGGCTTAAATTAAATTTATGCTTATGCAGTACATGCTCTGAAAACATATCTAAGTGCTCACAGCTCAGAGGAATGACTTTTCTGCATTTCAGGCACACCAGCTTCCCTCTTAAATCAGCCTGCGGACAGGGTAGACGCCAATACTGCGTTCCCGATCCATCAACCGGCTGGATTTTAATGACAGATCCTTCCAAAGCCTGCCGCTCCAGAAAACGGTACACCGTCGTCTGACCGATGTCGATCTGCAATTTTTGCAGGCTGCTCAGCAAATCTTTGACAGTTAAAAAATTATGTTTATCCTCTAAAAAATATTGCAGCATCGCTTCCTGCTGAGCTGTTTTATAAGGATTACGTTTTTTCATAAAGCACTTCCTAATTTGAAATTGAAATTCATATTCACATCTTACTCTGATTTAAAAACCTTGTCAAGCACACAGTCAATTACCTGCAATTTAAAGAAGCTCTATAATCACCTGCCAAAATAGAGTATAATACTGTTAACAAACATCTTTTTTAAGGAGGATTTTGCCATGCTTACTAAATTACCCGCCCAAAATAAAATCGCCGCGTTCGATATCGACGCTCAAAATACCTTTACTCCTGTCTGTCCGGACGAACTTCCGGTTGCCGAAGGCGACCAGATCGTTGAGGAACTGAATGCCCAGGCAGCTCTAGCATCGCTGCGTATCGGCTCGCGTGACGCCCATTCCCCTCAGGCAGTCTGGATCGCAGGTAACGGACATCCTGTGCTCAGTCCCGTCAGCGGCTACCCCGATGTCGATGTATACTGGCCGGCTCATGCCATTGTTGGGACCAAAGGTTTTGAATTTATTACTGGTCTTGATCCTAAGAACTACGACTTTCAGGTCTACAAAGGTATTGAAATCGACAAACATCCCTATGGGGCCTGTTACCATGATTTAGCCAACACACTTTCTACCGGCGCGATCGAGTATCTGCGTGAACATGGCATCACTACAGTGATCTGCGGCGGCCTGGCTACTGACTACTGCGTAAAAAATACTGTTTTGCAATTACGTGCCGCAGGTTTCGAGGTCATCCTGAACCTTGCTGCCTGCCGCGGAATCGCTCCCGATACAGTTGCGGCGGCACTCGAAGAAATGCGTACCCACGACGTCACGATTGTCGAAAATACCGCAGAATTAAAGAAAATGCTGTAAGCACACAAACAAAAAGGACGAGCATGTGCTCGTCCTTTTTTCATTATTATAGTTATTCTTTCTGCCACACCTCAATACCACGCTGGCTTGGCAAGATCGCCGGATCGAACTCCGGCTCTACGATACCGGCACGTTTTTGATCCATATAATCATGCAAAGCAATATAAGCATACTTGCCTAAAATCGCGATCGCCACTAAATTCGTTATCGCCATCAGCGCCATAAACAGATCGGCCAGATCCCATACCAGGGCAACTTTAGCCACACTGCCAAACAGTACCATACCCACTACGAAAACACGGAACAACATCAGCGTCATATAATTTTTACTGATAAACCCGATGTTGATCTCACCATAATAATAATTGCCTACAATAGAACTGAACGCAAACAGGCAGATCATTCCTGCCAGAAAACTCGGCGCCCATGGTCCTAAATGCTGTGACAAGGATTGCTGCACCAATTCGATACCGGTCAGCTTACCTTCAGTATAACCATCAGACAACAGCACGATAAAAGCTGAAGCCGAGCATACCAGTAAAGTATCAACAAAAACGCCAAAAGCCTGGATCAGGCCCTGTTTTACGGGATGCGAAGCACTGGCAGTAGCAGCAGCATTCGGCACACTGCCCATACCAGCCTCGTTTGAGAACAGGCCGCGCTTGATACCGGTCATCAGCGCCGCACCCATACCGCCGCCGGCAACAGCCTGCAGATCAAAGGCCGAACTGAAGATAGCGTTGAAAACCTGCGGCAGTTTCTCTATATTCATCAAGGTCACGCCTAAAGCTATTAAAAGATACAGACCGGCCATAATCGGCACCATCCATTCAGCGACCTTCGCAATACGCGCCACGCCGCCAAAAATGACAATACCGGTCAAAGCGGCAATTATACAGCCCATCACGAAACGATCCAGTCCAAAGGCAGCCTGCAGGGAAATTGTGATCGTATTCGCCTGTACCGAATTAAAAATCAAACCGAAGGTCACACTGATCAAAACGGCAAACAAGGCCGCCATTGGTTTGTTGCCCAGTACGTTCTTAATATAATAAGCAGGTCCGCCGCGGTAACCGCCGCCTTCACGCGGAACTTTGTAAATTTGAGCCAGCGTGCTTTCAATAAAGCCCGTAGCCGAACCTAAAATGGCGATGATCCACATCCAGAAAATCGCTCCGGGACCACCGCTGACGATAGCGATCGCAATGCCGGCAATATTACCAACACCAACACGGGAAGCAGTGCTGACACAAAATGCCTGGAAGGAAGAAATATGGTTATGTTCAGTCTTCTGTCCAACGCCTTCCTTCAAAAGACGTACCATTTCCTTCAGGCAGCGCACCTGTACAAATCGTGTCCGCAATGAAAACCAGATCCCCAGACCTACCAGCATCACAATCAGAACATATGACCATAAAATATCATTGGTAAAAGCAACAAAACTCTCTAAAAACTCCATTTTCTCTCTCCTTCATAATCAGAACTGTTATTACTTTTCTCTCTCGGCAGGTACCTCTACATATTCGCTGCCGACCTGTTCCAGCTGCGTTGCCGTATTAAGCGCCTCAGTCAGCCACCGCTCCGCCTCATCCTGCTGCTCTTGTTTCATATACAGCAAAATCCTGGCCTGCTGACCATATTCTACCGACGCCACTGTAAAAAGCTGCTGCTGATAGATAATATTCAGAAGTTTTCCTGCGTCCGCCGCGTCCGCACTTAAAGCAAAAGTACCCATTAAAATCTTCCGTGCCAGGCCGCAGCTTTGAACAGCTTTGGACACGCTGCCAGTATACGCGCGCACTAACCCGCCTGCACCAAGCTTGATCCCGCCGAAATACCTTGTCACTACCGCCGCAACGCCGCTCAGCTGATTTTTCCGCAGCACTTCAAGCATCGGCAGTCCTGCCGTTCCTGACGGTTCGCCGTCATCACTCGATCTTTGCGCCAGCTCATCAATAATATAAGCAGAACAATTATGCGTAGCATCCCAAAACTCTTTTTTTACAACCTTGATGAAATCCTGCGCTTCTGTTTCACTGCTTACTTTTTTCAACGTGCAGATGAACCGCGATTTCTCAATAACTGTTTCGTCACGGTAATCGGTCCTGATAGTATACAATGCTTTTACTCCTTTTCCAATACGCTGTTTTTATTATAGCATAAGGCAATATTTCCCGAAACTTTATCTTTAGCCTTTTAACTTTAAAATTTTTTTGTTATAATATTTGGAAGTATTAATAAAAATATGCAAACCTCTGCTGTTTTCCGCAGACAAAAATCTACACCATAAGGTGTTGATCTGATATATTTTATTTTTATTCAAGGGAAAGAGGTTTTACACAATGAAAACGTTTTGTCATCTGATAGGCAAATACTTTGGTATCATCGCCGTTGTATTTCTTATCCTGGGCATGACCGTACCCGACAGCTTTAAATGGGTAGTCGGTAATATCGGCGGCATCCCGGTTTTGAGTACCTTATTGGGCGTTATTATGTTCGGTATGGGCACCACACTCAATCTCCGTGATTTTGCTTTAGTTTTAAAGCGGCCTGTCGATGTTTTTGTCGGTGTCTGCGCCCAGTATCTTATCATGCCTTCACTGGCTTTTTTACTGGCTATGGCCTTTAATTTAGACCCGGCTCTAACTGCCGGCGTAGTTTTAGTTGGAACCTGCCCTGGCGGCACTTCCTCCAACGTCATTACCTTCATGTCCAAAGGCGACTTGGCCTTATCTGTAACTATGACCAGTGTTTCCACACTGCTTTCACCGATTCTTACTCCGCTCATCACCTATCAGCTTATCGGACAGAAAATCGCTTTTGACCCGCTGGGAATGTTCTGGAGCATCATTCAAATCGTTATTATACCGATCTGCCTTGGTCTGGCTGTTAAAGCGCTGCTGCCTAAACTTGCTGAACAGGCTACCGATTATCTGCCTGCTGTTTCGGCTATCGCTATCTCCCTGATCATTGCCGGCGTTATCGCCGTCAGCCGTGATAACATCGTCAAAACCTCCGGTATCATTCTGCTGGTCGTCATCTGCCACAACTGCCTGGGTTATCTGTTAGGCTTTATTTTAGCCCGGATCACCGGCATGAGCTGGAAAAAAGCCATTGCGCTTTCAGTTGAAGTAGGTATGCAGAATTCCGGTCTGGCTACAGGCCTGGCTAAAACTCATTTTACTTCCATGCCTATGGCTACCGTTCCTGGAGCTATTTTCTCAGCCTGGCATAATATATCAGGCGCACTGCTGGCCTGGATTTTTGTCAACTTCCTCAATCCCAAATATGCTCCTGCCGAAGAAGAAGAATCCGTATCATCTCAAGCTTAATATTACAGAGAGATAAAAATTAAGCAAGCGTCCGTTTCTTAAAAGAAGCGGACGCTTTTTTATCCGAATAAACACTGCTTCTCAAACCACCGGCAACAGTGTATAATTCATTTTAGTAATATTTTTAAAATTTCCAGCAAAAATATCTGTTTAAACTGATATTTATAAAGGAGTTGCTACATTGTCCGAACTTGCTCCTCTTATCGAAGACCTTGCTTTTATCCTTGTACTTGCCGGTATAGTTACCATTTTCTGCAAAAAATTCAATCAGCCTTTGGTTTTAGGCTATATTTTGGCAGGCTTCTTTGCCAGCCCGCATTTTAACCTGCTGCCGAATGTAGTCGATACAGCCAATATTACAGTCTGGTCGGACATCGGCGTTATTTTTATTTTGTTCAGCCTGGGACTTGATTTCAATTTTGCCAAAATCAAAAGTATCGGCGGCACAGCGCTGATCGCCGCTGTCACAGAACTGGCAGGCATCACGCTGCTTGGCTATGCCTGTGCCAGACTGCTTGGCTGGCAGCCTATTGACAGTCTCTTTGCCGGAGCTATGCTTACCATGTCTTCTACAGCAGTCGTCAGTAAAACCTTTGAAGAGCTGGGACTCTTGAAAGAACGCTTCACGCAATTTACCTTCGGTATCCTGGTATTGGAAGATATTTCCGGTATCATTATGATGGTCATGCTCTCAACCATCGCCGCGGCAGGCGCTGCCATTTCCGGTACAGAAATGCTCGGCAGTATCGGCGAGCTGGCCTTTTTTCTCATTATCTGCTTTGTCTGCGGTATTTTCTTCCTGCCTACCTTCTTCCGCAAAGTCAGCCGCTATCTGACTTCCGAAACACTGCTCATTTTTTCGCTGGGTCTTTGCCTGAGCATGGTAGTCCTGGCAACTAAAATGGGTTTTTCGTCGGCATTAGGCGCCTTCCTTATGGGTTCACTGCTTTCCGGTACGGCTTTTACAGAAACCACAAAAAAACTTTTGACGCCGGTCAAAGATCTTTTTTCCGGGATCTTTTTCGTTTCTGTCGGAATGATGGTAGACCCCGCTCTGATCATTAAATATGCGCTGCCGATCGCTGTACTTACAGCAGCTTTGATCATCGGCAAAACTATTTTTTCATCACTGGGCGTCCTTCTGGCAGGCAAAGACCTACAGACAGCGCTGCGCTGCGGCTTCAGTTTGACGCAGCTGGGTGAAATAACCTTTATCGTAGCCTCTATCGGCGCTGCCCTCAAAGTCACCAGCGATTTTTTATATCCTGTTTTCGTAGCTGTTTCAGTTATCAGTATTTTTCTTACGCCTTCAATCCTGCGCCACGCCGATAAAGTATCCGGCTGGCTTCTGCGTAATCTTCCCGCAAGACTGCTGCGGCTTTTACCACAGCCTGATGAAGCTCCCGCCAGCGACGAGCAGCGCAGTGCCTGGAAAGAACTGCTGCAGAGTTACTTTACCCGCCTCACAGTTTTCTGTGTAATTCTCAGCTTCCTTGCCTATCTGGGACAAAGTAAGCTGCTTCCATATTGCCACAGGCTTTTTGACGGCTATACAGCTGATATTATTGCCGCAGTTATCCTGCTGTTGTGTATGGGGCCATTTTTAATGGCGGTCATGTTCCAGAGGGTTGCACATACAGACCTTATAGCAAGTCTGTGGTTCCAAAAACCCGCTAATCATCTGCCCATTTTTCTTCTGCTTTTTATTAAGATCGCTGTTGGTTTGTTTTTTATCCTGTCCGTATTTACAAGTATACTGGGTTTCAGCAAATTTATCGCGTTTGCTGCAGCCTGCATTCTGGCAAAATTCATCTATTCCTCAGAGTATTTCGTGGAACGCTATTTACAGATCGAGGCTCAGTTTATGATTAACCTGAATGCCAAAACTCTGGCAGCACAGAAAAAACACGCCGCCAACCATCCTGCCTGGCTCGATGAACAGCTGCATGTCAAACGCTACCGTGTAGCAGCGACTTCACTCTGCGGCGGTAAAAGCCTCAAAGAACTTAATCTGCACCGCCGTTATAATGTTTTCGTGCTTGAAATCCAAAACGGCAGCCAGATCCTGCCTATCCCCAGCGGCAGTGCCGCTATCTATGCCGGCTCTCAGCTGCTTTTAACAGGTACGCCCAGACAGCTGCAGAATTTTGAACTGGCAATCCAATCCTATGATATGCAGATTCTGCCGCTGGCTACTGATAACCAGCAGACACTGCACCAGTTTTTAGCTGATCCAAAGCATGGCGGCACCGCCTACTTCTGTTACGCGATGCCGATCGACAGGCATTCGCCGCTCTGCGGCTCCACTCTCAAAAAAAGTTCTTACCTCGGCAAGGTCAATTGTCTGGCTTTAGGTTTGGAACGTGGTAATTATACGCATCTCAATCCTGATGCCTCCTTTGTCTTTCAAAAAGGCGACATCCTCTGGATCATTGGTACTCAGGAAATGATGAACCAGCTTTTTATCAGCGAAACCATTTAAAAAGACAGCAGAGAAAATTCTCTGCTGTCTTTTACTGTTTTTTCTGCGCTTTATCTTCATACATCTTCATATCGACACGTTCCAAAAACTCTTCCAGGGTTTCTTGTCCGTCATAAGCCGCCACGCCGCAGCTGATTGCTATACTGTACTCACTGTGCCCCTTTTTAAAACGGTGACCTGTAATCGTTTCCGACATTTCCAGGCAAAGCCTTTCCACATAGTCTTTATCACTGAAAGGGCAGGCCAGTAAAAACTCATCGCCGCCGATCCTGGCTGCCCAGCCGCTGCACTGCTCATTAAGCGCATTTATTTTGTCAACTACATAAAGAATGACCTCATCGCCGCATAAATGCCCAAACCTGTCATTGACACTTTTAAAATGGTCGATATCAATCAGCGCCAGCGTCAGCTTTAACTGTTCTTTCTGAACAGCAAACATTTCCTGCAGCAGATTATTGGCATGGCCTTTACTGTAAAGGCCCGTAAAACTGTCACGGGCCGCAAGTTCACTGTAACTGCTGATTAGTTCCCGCAGCTCACTGCTGTCTTCGCTGGTAGCATCATAAACGCTGAAAGAATTTGTCACATCGCGTCCCAGCTCCAGCACATATTCTTTACCATCTTGCTCCCAGGGCGTACTAAGGATCAAAATACTTTTATCTCCCAGATATTCCATTTTCATGATTTGCTTTTTCTGCTGGACAGCCCTTTCGGATGAACAATTCGGACAGGGCTTACTGCGATTCCACAGCTCATAACATTTGCGGCAGGGCTCACACATCTTACCGTCATTATAATCGTGGACTAAGTGTGTCCTCATATCCACGAAGCGGTAAACATCAAATAATTTATCTATAGTTAAATTCCCTGCAAGCTCCTGATCGATTGCATCTATCGGATATATATTTTCTTCCAGTTCTATACTATCCATACCCTTTAAAGCCATTCAATTCTCACTTTCATATTTTTTATTAATTACTTATTGTTTTACAATTATAACAAATATAAATTGCCTTGGCAACGATTACTCGCTGCATTTGTACATATGCTATAATAAACATATATCATTAATTAGAGGTCACATATTATGGATATAAAACAATTGATACACACACTGCAGCACACACACCAGCTGCAGCCGGAACAAATGCAGACCTTGCTCACAGCCGCTTTCAGCGACGCTGTCATCCGTGCAGAACTGGCTCAGGCTGCACAGCAAACTGCTCAGGCTGTTTTCGGCAATAAAATCTATATTCGCGGGCTGATCGAATTCACCAATTACTGCAGAAATGACTGTTATTACTGCGGAATACGACGCAGCAACACAGAAGCTGTTCGTTACCGCCTGACCGAAGAACAAATCCTTTCCTGCTGTGAGCAGGGTTACGCCTTGGGCTTTAGGACCTTTGTTCTGCAGGGTGGCGAAGATCTTATCTACAGCGACACAGATCTGGCAGCTATCATCAGCGCCATAAAACAGGCTTATCCTGACTGTGCCGTTACACTTTCCATCGGCGAACGCAGACGTGAAGCCTATCAGCTTTGGAAAAAAGCAGGCGCAGACCGTTATCTGCTGCGCCACGAAACAGCAGATAGCGAACATTATGCACGACTGCACCCGGCAGAACTCAAACTGAGTAACCGCAAACGCTGCCTGCGCGATCTCAAAGAACTGGGTTATCAGGTCGGCACTGGCTTTATGGTAGGCTCGCCCTGGCAAACAATGGCTAATCTGCTCGAAGACCTGGCCTTTATCCGTGAACTGCAGCCGCAGATGATTGGTATCGGTCCCTTCATTCCCCACCATGCTACACCCTTTAAAAATTATCCCGCAGGAACGCTGGAACAGACCTTAACACTGCTGTCCGTCCTGCGCCTGATGTTTCCCAAGGTATTACTGCCTGCGACAACGGCTCTCGGCACCATCGTTCCCAACGGACGTGAGCTTGGTATTTTAGCAGGTGCCAATGTTGTAATGCCCAATCTTTCCCCGGCAGATGTCCGCCAAAATTATCTTCTTTATGATAATAAACTCTGTAGCGGAGCAGAAGCCGCCGAAGCCAAGAATGACCTCGCCGCACGGCTGCATTCTATCGGCTATGAAATAGCCGAAGGCCGCGGTGATTATAAGGAGTCCTGAAAATGCTAGCAAAAGATCAAGTCATAAATACCTACCGTGCGCTCAATAACTGGCGCAGCTTCCGTTTGAAGCTGTTTATTGAAGGTATCATAATCGGTATCCTTTCAGGGCTGATCATCAGCTTTTTCCGCTGGTCCCTGCATCTGGTAGAAACTAACCGTGAACATATTTACACCTTTCTTAAAAACACAGACTGGTATTGGACCGCTTTTTGGTTCATCGCTTTAGCTGTAATAGCCTTCACTTTAGACAGACTGACAAAATATGAACCTCTGGCTGCCGGCAGCGGTATCCCTCAGGTCAAAGGCGCTATTTTAGGCTTCATTAAAATGCGCTGGCTGCGAATCCTCTGGGTCAAACTGCTCGCAGGTATCATCGGCATCGGAGCCGGTCTTTCCCTGGGGCGGGAAGGTCCTTCGATCCAGCTTGGCGCCGTAACCGCCCAGGGACTCAGCCGCCTGCTGAAACGTACCCGGCTCGAAGAACGTTACCTGCTTACAAGCGGTGCCAGTGCCGGCTTGGCGGCAGCCTTCAACGCTCCGTTAGCGGGCGTTATTTTTGCTTTAGAAGAACTGCACCGCAATTTTTCCGTCGTCGTCCTGCTGCCAGCCATGGCTGCCGCAATGACTGCAACGGTTATTTCACGTTTCTTCTTTGGTAACGACACTATTTTTGATTTTTTCGGTCTGCCTTTCCTGCCGCTGGAATATTACGGCTATGTGGCCCTTTTAAGCCTAGTCGTAGGTTTGGCAGGCGTAGTTTTTAACGCCGGACTTTTAAATATTCCCCGTTTCTACAAACTTTTCCCTACTCCGTTCAGCAAAATAGTCTTCGCATTATTCTGCGCCGGTATTTTAGGCTTTGTTTATCCGCAGGTGCTGGGCGGCGGCAACGAATTGATCAACAATATTGCCAAAACACCTTACACTCTGCAGGCTTTACTGTTGCTGCTGGCAGGTAAATTCATCTTTACAATGCTCAGCTACGGCAGCGGCGTCCCCGGCGGCTTCTTTCTGCCTATGCTTGTCATCGGAGCTCTCACAGGAAGCGTCATCAGCAATATCATGATCGCTTTAGGGCTTCTTGACCCTTTCTTTTACTCCAATATCATCGTCATCTCTATGGCGGCTTTCTTTTCCGCCTCGGTACGGGCTCCGATCACCGGTATCATCCTTATTATGGAAATGACCGGCTCCTTCCAGCATATGCTGGTTTTGTCCATTGCCTCAATCGTGGCCTTTATTGCCGCCGAGCTGTGCCGCAGCAAACCGATCTATGAAGAACTGCTGGCACGCAGTCTGCAGTCAGCCAATAAAAATGACGGCAGTCACTGTGAAAGACAGCGGAACGTCATTGAACTGGCAGTCTGCAGCGGCAGTCCTATCGACGGACGTCTGATCAAAGAAATCAACTGGCCTGAGCATACACTGCTCGTGGACGTCAAGCGCGGCGAAAGCGAACTGATACCTATAGGTGACACAAGATTGCGGGCAGGCGACTTCCTTTATGTCCTCACCGACGATACATTAGCCAAAGATCTTCGTAAAATGGCCGAGGGTGAGTAATCTTATTCTTTTATATTGCGAAATTTTACTGATAACTTATCAGTTTTCCCTTGTCAAATAGTTGTTTTTTAGATATAATGTAAAGCACATTCTGTTTCTTATCAGGATGGCAAACTTGCACTTATCTATAATTTGAGGAGGGGTTCCCACATGGACAAAGTTAAGGAAACCTTAAATAAGGTTCCGCTCTCCGGATATATTGTTTTGGTTATCGCCATTGCAATTTTCTCCGGTCTGTTTGCAAATGCCGGTCATGGTCTGAATATTTTCGACTTTGACACATTAAACGGTAAATTCGGTACAATGAAAAGCGCTAAAGCAACATTCTCAGGTCAAGGCGGCAGCGGTGCACGCGACGGCTTCCTGTTTGCTTTCGGTTTGGCTCCCGGCGTTATGCTGGCAATGGGCCTCATTGAAGTAGTTGAACATTACGGCGGTCTTAAAGCAGCTCAAAAGCTGATGACTCCGATTCTGCGTCCGATCCTTGGTATTCCGGGTATCTGCGGTATCGCGCTCGTTTCTTCACTGCAAAGCACTGACGCCGGCGCAGGTATGACCAGACAATTACATTTGGAAAAACAGATCACTGATAATGAACTTTTGATTTTCAGTGCTTTCCAGTTTACAGCAGGCGGCCTGATCACTAATTATCTTTCTTCCGGTTCCGCACTGTTTGGATTCTTGACAGTACCTATTTCCATACCTCTGGCAGTACTGTTTGTTATGAAAATTTTCGGCGCTAATATGATGCGCGCCTATGTAAAAATATTCTGCAAGGAGGCCGCATAAGCATGAGTGAAGAAAAAATCAACCACGCTCCCGAAGACGCTGCAGCTGCGGCAGAGGCGGAACTTAACGCAAAATTAGCAAAACCTTCCTTAATGGATATCTTCGTTCGCGGTGCCCGCAAAGGCTGGAACATCGCTATTGATAATATTATCCCTAACGTTTTGATGGCTTATGTCTGCATCAAAATCTTAAACGTTACCGGACTCCTGACTCTGGCAGGTAAATTCTTCGCTCCTGTTATGGCCATCTGGGGTCTTCCCGGCGAAGCAATCATGGTACTGTTCAGTGCGCTCATGTCCATGGGCGGCGCTGTTGGTGTCTGCATGGCGCTTTATAACGACGGCGGCATCGATGAACGCTCGATTACCATCGTTATCCCCGCTATCTACCTCTTGGGTTCCAAGATCCAATATCTGGGCCGTTTGCTGGGCACTGCCGGCGTTCCTTCCAGACATTATCCGATCCTGCTCAGCATTTCTTTCCTGAATGCTGGTATCGCCATGTTCATCATGAAAATTTTGACCATGTAAAGCAGTCGTCAGTTTATACTGAAATTAAAACTCCATTCCAGTTATACTGGAATGGAGTTTTTTATTTAGAAACAACTATTTTCGCAATAAAGAAATCTCTTTTCCGTTGTAAATACAACTTACTTTAAACTGTAATTATAATATCATAAACATGAAAGAAGTATTTGTCTGCTCTGCCGTTATGGCAGCAACCACAATAACGGAGAAGGAAATCTCCATAATTATAAGGAGTGATATTATGGAACCGAAAATGTTTTGTTTTCAATGTCAGGAAACAGCCGGCAATAAAGGCTGTATGTTTGGAGGTGTCTGCGGTAAAAAACCTGAAACCGCTAATCTGCAGGACCTGCTGATTTATGTGACCAAGGGACTTTCCGAAATAACAACCCGCCTGCGCTCTGAAGGCAAAGAAATCCCAGCAGCCATCGACCGGCTGATCACTACTAACCTGTTTATGACCATCACTAACGCTAATTTTGACGATGACCGTTTTATCGACAGAATCAATGAAACTCTATCCAGCCGTGACGAACTGTTTGAACAGCTCCATGACGATACAGGACTGAGCGATGCCGCTTCTTGGCAATATCGTACCGCAGAAGAAAGGACCTTAAAAGCTGACAAGGTGGGAGTACTGGACACCGGGAATGAAGACTTACGCAGTCTGCGTGAGCTGACCCTCTACGGCTTAAAGGGTATGGCTGCTTACAACAAACACGCTAACGTTCTGGGTTACGCCGATACAGCTATCGATGCCTTTTTGCAGAAAGCTTTAGCAAAAACCTTAGATGACAGTCTGAGTACCGATGACCTGACATCCCTTGTCCTGGAAACAGGCAGCTTCGGCGTCAAAGTTATGGCACTGCTTGATACTGCCAACACTTCGACCTATGGCAACCCTGAGATCACAAAAGTTGAGCTTGGTGTCAGAAACAATCCCGCGATTCTTATTTCCGGACACGACCTGCGTGATTTAGAAATGCTGCTGGAACAGACTGCTAATACAGGCGTCGACGTTTATACCCATTCTGAAATGCTGCCGGCACATTATTATCCGGCTTTCAAGAAATATCCTCATTTTGCAGGCAACTACGGCAACGCCTGGTGGAAACAAAAAGAAGAATTCGAAGCCTTCAATGGTCCGATCCTTCTGACTACCAATTGTCTAGTGCCTCCCAAAGAGAGCTACAAAGATCGTATCTACACTACAGGCTCGGTAGGTTTTTCCGGCTGTAAACATATTGATGGAGAAATCGGGGAAACAAAAGATTTCTCTGCTATCATTGAACACGCTAAAAAGTGCCCTCCTCCCACACAGCTGGAAAGCGGCGAACTTGTAGGAGGGTTTGCACATCACCAGGTCCTCGCTCTGGCAGATAAAGTCGTTGACGCAGTCAAAAGCGGAGCCATCAAAAAATTTGTTGTTATGGCAGGCTGTGACGGACGCAGCCCGGCACGTAATTACTATACAGATTTCGCGAAAGCTCTGCCACAGGATACTGTTATCCTGACTGCCGGCTGTGCCAAATATAAATATAATAAGCTGCCGCTCGGCGATATCGGCGGCATCCCCCGTGTTTTAGACGCAGGTCAATGCAACGACTCCTATTCGCTGGCGCTGATCGCACTCAAGCTGAAAGAAGTTTTTGGCTTGGATGATATCAACCAGCTGCCTATTGTTTACAATATCGCCTGGTATGAACAAAAGGCCGTTATCGTTCTTCTGGCACTGCTTTCCCTGGGCGTTAAAAATATTCATCTCGGCCCTACTCTGCCAGCCTTCCTGTCGCCAAATGTTGTCAATGTCTTGATCGAAAACTTTGGTATTGCCGGAATCACTGATGTAGATACTGACCTGGAAATATTTTTTGGTAAAAATTAAACCTGCATAAAAAAGACGAGTCCGTTAGGACTCGTCTTTTTGCTTATAATTCATCCAGTTCCATAATACAGCTGGCCAAAAGCAGCGCTCTTTCAGTTAATGTAGCTACCTCTATATACTCACTGTCGCTGTGAGCCCCGGCGCCGCAGGGTCCTACACCGCACAGAGTGGGTGCACCTGTCATGGCCGGCCAGGCCGCGTCAGAAGCCCCGCCAACATATTGCTGACCCGGTTTTGCCAACCCGAGCTTTTCAGCCTGACTTGCATAGTGTTCGTACAGCCGCTGCACTCCGGGTGTAGTTTCAAATGGCATAAATTTAATCACATTGCCAGTTACCGTAGTCTTAGTATGAGGAACATAATTCGTTTCTACAATCCGCTGCACATCGGCAATAGACTTTTCTGCTTCGACAATAGTTTTAAAGCGCACATCAACCTCGCCAACGGCCTTATCAGCAACAATATTAGCCATAGTACCGCCGCTGACAACACCAACATTATATGTAGTCCCAACAGCAAAATTATTGAGAGCATGGATAGCTACTGTTTTCTGTGCCAGTTCCAAAATCGCACTGGCGCCTTTTTCAGGTTCATTCCCCGCATGTGAAGCGATCCCCTCTACTACCAGCGTTGGCCTGGTAGTTCCCTTCCGGCCCGTAACGACGCTGCCGTCAACGCGTCCAAATTCCAGATTAAAAACAGCATCCTTCCCTGCGCCCGCTTTTTTGAACTGTGCCACCGCATCAGTAAAAGGATGTGACATTTCTTCATCACCGCACAGTAAAACGGTCATATCCGTCTCCTGCCAGCCATTCTCCAGCAAGGCCCTGATTACATATAAAGCCATAACCAGCCCGCCTTTCATATCCAGTACGCCTGGGCCGTAAGCCCGTCCGTTTTCAACCTTGAATGGGCGAACCGCCGCTGTACCTTGATTGAACACCGTATCCATATGCCCTGAAAACAGTACCTGCTTTTTACCGGGCTGCGCTTTCCTAGCAAGCAGCTGTACAGGAGCACCATCAGTTTCCAGATATTCTACAGTAAATCCCAGCACTTCTAAGAACGCTCCTATTCTCTGTGCCACCGCATTTATACCGGCCAAAGCATCTGCTCCTGAATCAATATTCACCAATTCTTCCAGTAATTGCAGCATCCCCTGCTCTGATCCTCTGATCTGATCTAAAATTTTCGTTTTCATCAAAACTCTCCTCTGCATAAATACAAGTATAATTCTTATATTATTCGCTTACTATGCTTTTTTTCCTGCTTTTTGCTCATAAAAAATCATATTTTCAGAAAATTTATAAATGAATTCCAAAATAAAAAACAGTATGAGATTTAATCCCATACTGTTTTTTTATGCTTAACCGCTTATTACTGCATTTCATCCAGATGCATGATACACATCGCCAGGAGCTGCGCTCTTTCAGTCATCGACGGCACGAATAAATACTCATTATTACTATGAGCACCTACAGCCTGCGGACCCATCCCGCATAAAGTCGGCGCACCGACCATGGCCGTCCAGGCAGAATCAGCACTGCCGCCGACATATAAAGCTCCCGGGACTGGCAGCCCCAGCTTTTCAGCCTGTTTAGACAAATGATCATACAGCTTTTGTACGCCGTCAGTAGTTTCCAGCGGCATAAACTCGATCCTGTTTTCTGTTACAGTAGTTGTTGTATTGGTCACATAAGTTTTTGCCGCTATTGCTTCCACACTTTTTATTGCTTTTTCAGCTTCTTCAGCTGTTTTAAATCTGATATCGACACGTGCCTCTGCGCGATCGGCGACAATATTTGCCAGGCTCCCGCCATTAAAAACGCCTACGTTATAGGTAGTTCCGACTTCTAAATCAGTTAACGCATGTAAAGCAATAGTTTTATGGCAAAGTTCTAAAACAGCGCTGGCGCCTTTTTCAGGTTCGTTTCCGGCATGGGCAGCGGTACCTTTTACAGTCAGCACCGGGCGAATAACGCCTTTACGCCCGATAACTACACTGCCGTCTGCGCGTCCTGGTTCCATATTGAAAACAGCATCTTTGCCCAGACCTTCTTTTTTAAACCATTCTACAGCATCTGTCAATAGGTGCGCCGGTTCTTCATCTCCGCAGAAGAAAAGCGTCAGGTCAGTATCATCCCAGCCATTATCCAACAATGCCTTAACTGTATAAAGTGAAATCGCTATCCCTGCCTTCATATCCATAACACCGGGACCATAAGCCTTGCCATCTTCGATCCTGAACGGTCTGGCAGCCGCCGTCCCCTTAGGAAAAACCGTATCCATATGTCCCATCAGCATAACTTTTTTCTTGCCCGGACGCGGACGTTTAGCAAGTACATGTGTAGGCGCATTCGGTGTTTCGATATACTGCACCTCAAACCCATACGGCGTTAAAAAGTCGCCTATGATATGAGCAACCTCATCAATCCCCTCCAAAGCATCATAGCCTGAATCGATATTAACGATCTGCGCCAAAGTATCCAGCATGGCAGTTTCTGATTTTTTGATCTGTTCTAAAATTTTATTTTCCATTTTTCTGCTCCTGTTTTCAATAATATCTTTATCTTATTCGCTCTTCTTCCGCTTTTTCCTGCCAATAGCAATACTTATAAAATACAGCGTAGCGGCTGAGGTTTCCCTGTCAGTGATTTCGCACCGCCTGCCGTTACCAGATACGTATTCTCTGTACCGACCATACCGATTCCCGGTAAAGCTATCTTAGGCTCGACAGCAAAAACCATACCCGCCTCCAGCTTCCCTTTGAAACCGTTTGCCAGCGCAGGAGATTCGTCCATCACCAACCCGATACTGTGTCCTAAAAATTTGCCGCCGTTCATAAACCCGTTTTCATACTGTGGATCAAACTGTTCCATTACCTGCCGGTAGATATTTTCGATCACAATGCCCGGCTGCAGCAGCGATGCTGTCAGTTCTTCCAGAAAAACACAGTGCTCATAAGCAGCCCTGATTTTATCACTGAAAGGATCCTGATCTAAATCTCCATAATAATACACCACTGTTTTATCAGTATGATAACCATCCACACCGCAGGGTATATCCAGATATACTAAACGCCCAGCCTGCAGCTTACGAAAAGCAGAGCCGATCGACTGTACAGCGACACAAGTGCCGCCTGTACCGCCGGGGCCGTCAAAAGCTGTTTTCACCAGACCGCTTTTCCCAAAAGAAGCCAGACCCACAACATCCTCACCTAAAGGCAAATTAAAACGCGCTACCCCGTGCGAACCTCGACGCAGCATTTCTGCATACAGGTTGACTGCCAGTTCTGCCTCGCTCACACCTTGAACAATAAACCGCGGCGCCAGTTCATCTAAAACATTGCGATGAATAGAACCTGATTTTCTCATCAGTGCCAGTTCATAAGGGCTTTTTATCAGTCGCAGCTCACTTATCACACTGTCCATCCCTGCCTCAGAGGCAAAAGGCAAATATTTATACAACAGCTGCTGCCATTCCAGCGTCGCTGTTTTATTTTCCAAGTATACCTTAGCAGGCAGCGGCTGATAAAACTCAGCCAAAGTACGAAAACTTTTCATCGGACGGATATCCTGCAGCAACGATTCATTGCAGGCACGTTCATAACTGCGCCTGACCCATAAAATCTCGTCCTGCGGCCTGATTACCAGTACACCGTCCTGCATTGTACCGGCAAAATAATACATATTGACTTTATGGTTGACGATGGCTATTTCCCAGCCGGGAAATTCTCTGTCCATAACGGCTCTGAATTTATTCAGGCGTGCCTGCAGCTCATCAGCAGGTACGCGCCGCAGCTGCTCTGTCATCATGATCTCATGCTCTAAAATAGTCATTGTTTCACTCCTTTAAAAAAGTATTTTCTATTATATTACCATAAATAATGAAACAGGGCCGATATTAAATATCAGCCCTGTTTCCCCTCATTCAGCCTATATATTTTTAAATAATCCTGTAAAATCAAAAGTAGCAAAGTAATCTGCCGGAGTCTCCGCACGGCGAATCAATTCCGTACTGCCGTCCTCCTTCAGCAGCACTTCCGCACTGCGCAGTTTACCATTATAATTGTAGCCCATGGCAAAACCATGTGCTCCCGCATCATGAATAAAGAGCAGATCACCGATATTGATTTCCGGCAGCATCCTGTCGATAGCAAATTTGTCGTTATTCTCGCACAAACCGCCGGTAATATCATATTTATGATCGCAGGGCGCATCCTCCTTACCCATTACGGTAATGTGATGATAGGACCCGTACATGGCTGGACGCATCAGATTAGCAGCGCAGGCATCCAGTCCGATATACTCTTTATAGGTATGTTTAACGTGGATGGCTTTAGCAACAAGTGCCCCATAGGGAGCCAGCATATAACGGCCCATCTCTGTAAAAATTTTTACGTCTCCCATTCCTGCAGGCACCAGGATATCCTCAAAAGCCTGACGTACGCCTTCGCCGATAACCATAATATCATTGCCCTCCTGATCGGGACGATAAGGAATACCGACACCGCCGGACAGATTGATGAACTCAATATGCGCTCCTGTCTCTTCCTTCAATTCCACTGCGACCTGGAACAATATCCGTGCCAGTTCCGGATAATAATCATTAGTCACAGTATTGCTGGCCAGAAAAGCGTGCATTCCAAAATGTTTAACACCCTTGCTTAAAAGAATTTTATAAGCTTCTGTCATCTGCTCTCTGGTCATACCATATTTGGCGTCACCGGGATTATCCATAATATTGTTGGCAATGGCAAAATGCCCGCCCGGATTGTAACGGCAGCTGACCGTATCCGGGATATCAGCAACTTTTTCCAGAAAGTCGATATGAGTGATATCATCCAGATTGATAGTGACATTCAATTGCCTTGCCAGCTGAAAATCTTCTGCCGGCGTTGCATTGGACGAAAACATAATTTCATCGCCTTTAAAACCAACGGCATCGGCCATCTGCAGTTCCGTATACGAAGAACAATCCGCACCGCAGCCTTCCTCATGCAATATTTTCAATATTGCCGGGTTAGGAGTAGCTTTAACGGCAAAATATTCTTTAAAGCCCTGATTCCAGGCAAACGCCTTATTCACACGACGCGCAGTTTCACGGATAGCCGTTTCATCATATAAATAAAACGGCGTTGCATACTGTGCGGCGATCTCATCTAACTTTTCTTTACTTACAAAGGGTTTTTTACTCATTCTTTCTCACCTTTCTCTGCTTCAGGAAGCAATTCTATCAATTTTATTTCATTTTTCAAAGCATCCTTAAATAAATCTACCAGATTCTGTTTGCTGGAATATAAACAGGTTGAATTACTGCCATCAGCCAGATCTCCTGTCAAAACCTCCTGTGAATCGGCGATCAGACGGATCTGGCTATTGGGTTTATGCGCATAATAAATAATCGCACCCTCCAAAACAAAAGGCCTGCCGGTAATAATGACCACCTTTAATCCCCGACCTACCGCCTCAGTCAATTCACCACGTAAAGCTTCTATAGCCGAATCTGTTGCCGAAACATAAATACGGGCTTTAGCCTTAACAATCGTATTTTTGAGCTTATTGATGATTTCGGTCGCTCCCTTGATCGTAATATAACCATCAACGCTTTGTGACGTACTTGGAAGCTCACGCAGTAATTCTTCTTTCAGTTCCTGCAGTCTTCTTACCCTGTTTTCGCAAAACTCATCCAAGGGCACCGGCGTATATCTTGTAGCCTTATCCTCAAGCACATAAGCAGCGCCTTTTTCTACCAGACCTGCCAGCGCCGTATAAGTATTAGATCTGGAAATACCTGTCAGCTTTGTCGCTTCATAGCCGGTCAGCCGTCCTTCTGCCAGCAGGGTCAAATACAGCGTAGCTTCCTGTCTGGTTAGATTAAAATAAGTAAGTTTTTCAATAATATCCATATTTCACCTTCATTGTTCCTACATAAGAACACTATAAGTGATTTTTCTAAGTTTGTCAAGGCTAACTTATATTTTTCATATATTTATGAAAAATAACAAAATTCGTCAGCTATCAAAATCGTAGTTATCGCTTCAATATTTTACGATAAATTGATAAATTCAGCAGAAAATTATTTTTATAATTAAAATTTATTATCTTGTATTTTAAATTCAAATATTATAAGATTATATAAATAGTATTTATAATTCAAATTATTCTAATTTTTTAAATCTTTTTCGGAGTTGATTCCCCCATGAAAAATTTAGGCAAAATAAGCGTTATCGTTTTATTTTTGTTATCGATATTCGTAGGCAGCTTTACTGTTTACTCAATCAGCAAAGTACAATCCTACGGAACACTCATCAATTACCTGGGCATCGCCAGAGGCGCTACTCAGCGGCTCGTCAAGCTTGAGCTGCAGCAGCAGCCTCACGATGAGCTTATAGCTTATATCGACGATATCATTTATGACCTTAAAAACACCGACGGTAAATACGGTTTGGAAAAAATTCCCAATGTTGATTATCAGCAGCAGTTTTCCGCCCTCAATACACTATGGCATCGGGTAAAAAGCAATATTTACGCCGTGCGCCAAAACCCTGCCAATTCACCACTGCTGCTGCAGTCCAGCGAAGTACATTTTGAGATCGCCAATAATACTGTTTTCGCTGCTGATAACTATACTACTTCCAAAAGTCACCAGCTGACACTTCTTTCTGCTTTAATGCTGGCAGGCATCATTATCATGTGGATCGCCTTATTTATGGTGTACCTGCGTAAATTATATTCACTGGAAAGCAGCAACAAAACACTTTATGATATAACGACAAAAGACCCGCTTACCGGTGCTTATAATTTTGAAACATTTAAGAAAAAAGCTCAGAAACTACTCACACAAACGACTAAAAAATATTCGCTGAGCTATGTTGATTTTGCTGATTTTAAATATATCAACGACGTTTTCGGGTATAAATACGGCGATGAGATCCTTATCAATTATGCCGCTACCATTAGTAACGAACTGCGTACAGGAGAAGTGCTGGGGCGTGTTTCCGCCGATAATTTCGTTATTCTGCGTTACTATAATGAGAAAAACGACATTATGGTCCGGCAGCAGCAGGTCGATATCAAAATAACAGAATTCATGCATGATATGTACGGTGGTCAGGCAGTTTCTGTCCAATGCGGTATCTGCTATCTGGAGGACCTGGCAGAGGATCTGCAGATAGAAGGTATTTTAGACCGTGCAAATTATGCGCGTAAAACTGTAAAAACAGGACTTAACAGAAAATATGCTGTTTATGATGAAAGTATCCGTAAACAGCTGCGTTATGAAAAATCCATCGAAAACCGTATGCTGAAATCACTGGAAAATGAAGAATTCCTCGTTTACTTTCAGCCCAAGGTCGACTTGCAGACAGGTCTGGCAACACAGGCCGAAGCGCTGGTACGCTGGCAGACAGATGAAGGACTGATCATTCCGCCTGATAAATTCATTCCCATCTTTGAAAAGAAATATCTTATCTCATCACTTGACCAGTATGTATTTAAAAAGGTATGCGCTTTTATCAGACGGCGCCTCGATGCTGGCCTTCCTGTAAATACAATCTCCGTCAATGTTTCCCGACTGCAATTTTACAATTCAGATTTTGTAAAAACATATGAAGATATCAAAAACAAATTCCGTATCCCTGATCACCTTTTAGAAATAGAAATTACAGAATCAATCGCCTTTGATAATGTGACCTTTCTCGAAAAAACAGTCAGTGAACTGAAAAGTAAAGGTTTTTTGATTTCTATTGATGATTTCGGTACCGGGTTCTCTTCTTTAAGCCTTTTGAAAAATATTCCTATTGATGTGCTCAAAATCGATCAAAGCTTTTTCAGAGAAAGTATCCACAAAGAAAAAGACAACATCGTTATTAAAGGTATTATCGATCTCGTCAATAAATTAAGCATCCGAACTGTCGCCGAAGGTATTGAAACTGCCGAACAGGTAGCCTTCCTTAAATCTGTCAACTGCAATATGATCCAGGGGTATTTTTTCTACAGACCGCTGCCTGAGGATAAATTTGAGGCAATATTGAACAAAGAATACGCAGTCAAAGAAATAGCTCCTGCAGCTGACTCAAAAGTTTTAGCTGCGGAAAACTGGACTCTGCAAAATAATTAACTATCTGTTTTCTTATATAAAAATAGCCTGTGCATTTAAATGCACAGGCTATTTTGCGTAAACAAAGCCAAAACATATTTTTATAACGACAGCAGCTGCGCCTTTAATAACGCTTTCTAAAAATACGATGCAGCGTAATACAAAAAAATAACCAGGTCGCTCCAGCTGCATAACCGGCTAAAATATCCGTCGGATAATGCACCCCCAGATAAACACGGCTCAGGCCGATAAGCAGGATATAAATGCCGGCTGCCGCCATCAATCCCCAGCGCAGCGGTTTACTTCGCAAGCCTAATCCTGCAAAATATGCCAGGATGCCATAAAAACAAATCGCTCCCATAGCGTGACCGCTGGGAAAACTGTAACCACTTTCAGCAATCACAGGGAAAATATCTGGCCTTACACGTTCAAAAATGCGTTTCAGTACCTGATTTAAAATACCACCACCGCATAAACAGACTAGATAAAGATACAGCCTGTCTTTTTGCCTGCTGTATAAATACCAGCAGCAGACAAGCGCACTTGCCAGAAGATAAAAAGTACTGGACCCGCTTGCCGTAACGAGCATTACCTCTGCTGTCAGCGGCGGTGTAACAAACTGCTGTACATAAGCAATAAACTGCAGCTCCAGCTGTTGCAATGCCGGCTTAATAAAAGTATGCTCAGCTATTTCTACCAGCACTTCCATCAGCACGATACTGATAACCAAAGTAACCAGCAAATACAAATAAGGGCGCCGTAAAGCCATACGTACAATGGCGTCCCGCAGATTACTCATTGCTGCCTCACTTTCCTAACCGTTCAGTTATATATATTTCAGACTTCAGCTAAAGTCTTTAAAGTTTTTTCCAGTACTTTTACTGCCTGAGTAACAGACTGAAAATCACTGCTCTCTTCTTTGGAATGGCTGACACCATTTATACTTGGTACAAAAATCATTCCTGTAGGTACGCCGCTTGCTGCAAAAATCTGTGCATCATGTCCTGCCCAGCTGGGCATGGCCTGAAAACTGACACCGCACTCAGCCGCAGACTGCTCAATAACTTTCCTGACTGACTCTGACAACGGTACAGAAGCCACATGAAAATCATTCTCCTTTGTAATCACGACACCGCTTTTACTCGCCGTCCGCTCTAGTAAACTCATGATCTTTGCACGAACCTCTGCTAAAACCCTATCGTCAGCAGCCCTTGTTTCAATAGCAAGCTGCACTTTTCCAGGCACGATGTTCACAGCATTGGGAGCGACATTCAACTGACCCACGGTAGCTACGAACCTGTCATCAGCTTCAGCAAGCTCCTTGACTCCTAAAATGACTTCCGCTGCCGCAGCCAAAGCATCTCTGCGGCGCCTCATGCTAGTGGTCCCGGCATGGTTAGCTTCTCCATGTAAAGTCAGGAATAATCTATCGTAGCCTACAATAGCAGTCACCGCCCCGCAGGTCAGGCCACGTTCCTCCAAATCAGCGCCCTGTTCGATATGCAGTTCTACAAAAGCCGCCAGATCCTGAAACCCTACTGCGGCATCCTGCAACGCGCTATGCGGCAGTCCGGCTGCCTGCAGACATTCGGCCAGGGAGCCGCCTGTCAAATGCACGATAGACTCCGGCTGCTGTTTTTTAAATTCGCCGCCGCGTACACGTACGCCAAAGCAAGCCATACCAAAAGCTGTGCACTCTTCTTCGATCGTCGCAATTACCTGTACTGTTCGTTTCGGGCGATAGCCCTCTTCCTGCCAGCTGCGCACACATTCCAGTGCTGCGACGATACCCAAAGCTCCGTCAAAATTTCCGCCTGCCGGTACGGTATCGAGGTGTGAACCGCTCATGACGGCAGTCAGTTCAGGCTCTCGTCCCACATAAGTCCCAATCAGATTCCCAATCGGGTCTACCTCTGCCAGCATGCCCGACTCCAGCATTTCCCGCTGCAAAAAAGCCTGCGCCGCCAAATACTCTGCCGTATAGGAAAGACGCGTCGTCCCACCCTGCGGTAATGTTCCGTAAGCAGCCAAAGCAGCTATAGTTTTCTTAATCCGCTCATATTGTATCGCCATAAAAATCTCTCACTTTAAAAATAGTCAGCCAGCTCTGAAGCGTGATCCAAAATAATGTCAGGCTTGATGCTGCCATGCTCCACGTCAGCTAAAGTTGCCTCGCCGGTCAGAACCAGTATTGATAAAACACCGTTATTGAGCCCAAAAGCAATATCTGTCGATAAACGGTCGCCAACCATGGCAATTTCTTCCCGTTTATAGCCTGTCCTGGCTGTAATAACATCGATCATATAGTGATAGGGCTTGCCTAAAATCTGCTGCGGGGCCTTCCCTGTAGCAGTTTTAATCAGCTCGATCATGGCGCCGCAATCGGGAATAAATTCTCCGCCTTCGATCGGGCAGCGTACATCCGGGTGCGTTGCTACATAAGGCACGCCCCTGTCGATAAGTCTGCAGGCAATAGTCAGTGTTTCGTAATTCAAAGACATATCAAACCCAACCACAACAAAATCAGTACCTTCTTCCAGTGTCGTCGTTATGGTAAAGCCTGCCTCACGAATAGTTTTCTTCAGCTGTTCCGTCCCTAAAACAAATAATCTGGCCGCCGGCCGAAGCTGCTGCATATAATAAACAAAAGCATCCGAGGATATCAAAACATTATCACGAGTTACCTGTATCCCCATCCGCCCCATTTTTTCCACATAATGCTCGTGTCCTTTGGAGGAATTATTAGTTACCAGATAAAAATCACGTTCTGCGGCACGTAATTTCTGAAAAAATACATCCATCCCCGGGATTAATGTATTGCCTAAATTAATCGTACCATCCATATCAAACAAAAAACACTTGATATTTTTAAGTTTTGCACATTGTTTTTGATCAGTCATGCCAAGCTCCTATAATTCATAATCATATGTTTATTATATAGTATTTTACTGTTGAGGTAAAATTTTTCCCGCTTTATTTAGACTTTATTTTTTAAAGTTACTTGTTTTTTTATTCTTTTAGTGTTAAACTAAAATAAGAACAGTAAAGGAGCGTGTTTAACTTATGAAAAAATATGACGCATTGATCATCGGCTTTGGCAAAGGTGGAAAAACACTGGCAGCTGCCCTCGGCAAAAAAGGAATCAAAACAGCTGTTATTGAAAAATCTCCGCTGATGTACGGCGGTACCTGCATAAACATCGGCTGTATTCCTACAAAAAAAACTCATCCATACTGCAGCTGACGCTAAAAAAAATCAGCAGGCAGATTATTCTGAAAAAAATAATTTTTATGCTGCTGCCATTCGTGAAAAAAATACTTTAACTGCGCTTTTGCGTCAGAAAAACTATGATAATGTCGCTGCAGCTGCAGATATTTATACCGGTGCCGCCCGTTTTCAGACTGACCATACGGTAGAAGTCCAGTTGCCGGACGGAAAAATATCTTTATACGGCGAAAAAATTTTTATAAATACCGGTTCTGAACCAGTCATTCCTCCAATCACAGGCTTACAGCTGAGCAAGCGTGTTTATACCAGTACTACTTTAATGGAACTCAGCACCCTGCCACAAAGACTGTTTATCATCGGCGGTGGCTATATCGGTCTGGAATTTGCCGCCATGTATGCTAATTATGGCTCCATGGTCACTGTTCTGGAATACGGCAATACCTTCATCCCGCGTGAAGACCGCGATATCGCCAATGTTATCCAAACACGTTTGGAAGAGCTGGGCGTTCGCTTTATCTTTAATGCACAGGTCGATGAAATAACCGACGAAAACGAATTGACTACTGTCAGCTATCTTGAGCGCAGCAGCGGTATGTCCGTTAAAATTCCAGCTGACGCTGTATTGGTAGCCACAGGACGCAAAGCAAGCACAGCAAGCCTTAATCTTGAAGCCGCCGGCGTTGCCGTAAATGAACGCGGCGAAATCATCGTCAATGAATTACTGCAGACAACCGTCCCTCATATCTGGGCGCTTGGTGACGTTAAAGGCGGACTGCAGTTCACTTACATCTCCCTGGATGACTTCCGCATTATTAAAGAGCAGCTTTTCGGTCAAAACGACCGTACAACAGCTAACCGGCCGCCTGTCGCCTATTCCGTTTTTCTAGACCCTACCTTTGCACGCGTCGGCCTCAGTGAAGCAGAAGCACTGCTGTCCGGCCATAAGATCAAAGTTGCCAAAATCGCAGAAGCAGCCAGTCCCAGGGCTCGCCTGTTTGGCAGCACTTCCGGTTACCTGAAGGCTATTGTTGATGCTGAAAGCAACAAAATCCTCGGTGCGGCATTTTTCTGCAGCGAAGCCTCGGAAATCATCAATATCGTCCAACTGGCAATGAAGGCCGACCTGGATTATACCGTTCTGCGGGATAATATTTATACACATCCTTCTATGAGCGAATTTTTAAATGATTTGTTTTCAACTTTAGATTAAAGGAGTATTTTTATGAGTCAGCAATATCCCTTTCAATGTAATATCGCTCAAGCACTCAATATTATCGGCGACAAATGGTCTCTGCTCATTCTGCATGGTATTATGAGCGGACACCAGACCTATAAAGAGATTTACAACAGCCTGGAAGGCCAGATTGCCAGCAATCTGCTTTCCAGCCGCCTGAAAGCGCTTGAAGCCGACGGACTGATCAGCAGCGATTTATACCAGAAGCATCCGCCCCGCTACCGTTATACACTTACACCTGCTGGCGAGGATTTGAATATCGTTTTTAACAGCCTGGTGCTTTGGGGTGAAAAACATCTTACTACCTGCTATAAACGCCTGATCCATAAAAGCTGTAATCATACTGTAGAAACACATTACTATTGTCCCCATTGCCAGCAAACTGTTGCTGAAGATCAATTAGCAGTAGTTGCCGCCGAAGAAAAGGAGCATCAGCATGAGTAAATGGAGTATCTTCGCACTTTGCATCATTGCAGCAGTCGGGCTTTGGTTCTACAACAACGGCGCCTGTCCTTTACAGGCTATGAGCCCCAGCAGCGATACTGCTTCATCAGGAAGCTATCAGCAAATAACTGCGTCTCAGGTCAAAGAACGTCTTGATAAAGGTGATAAAATTACTGTTATTGATGTTCGCACCCCTGACGAATATGCAGCCGGGCATATTCCCGGCAGTCTTTTGATTCCTTTTGATGAAATCAAAGTAAAATCCGATCAGTTGCCGCAGGATAAAAATACTGAAATAGTGGTATACTGCCGCAGCGGCAGACGCAGTGCAATCGCTGCAGAGACCCTGATTTCATTAGGCTATGCAAAAATTTATGACTTAGGAGCAGTCAGCTCCTGGACCTATGGTTTGGAAAAATAAGTAAAGTAAAATAAAAGGCGGGTTCATTAAGAACCCGCCTTTTATTTTACTTTACTTAACTGAGCAGCAGTCTGTCACTGTCCAGCATATCACCGCTGGCCTGCTCAAACATCTTCAAAAGATCAGGAATCGTCAAACGCGACTTTTCTTCACCTTCGACATCAATAATTACCCGTCCGTTATGCAGCATGATCAGCCTGTTGCCGCAGCGCAAAGCGTCACGCATATTATGAGTAATCATCAGCGTCGTCAAATGATCCCTGTTAACGATCCGTTCCGTCAAAGCCAGAACTTTAGCAGCTGTTTTCGGATCCAGGGCTGCCGTATGTTCATCTAACAACAGCAGCTTTGGTTTGATCAGCGTTGCCATCAGCAGCGTTAACGCCTGCCTCTGGCCGCCGGAAAGCAGCCCGACTTTAGCAGTCATTCTGTTTTCCAGACCCAGATCCAGCTCCTGCAGCAATTCGCTGAACCAAGTCTGATTATCGCTGTCCAAGCCCCATTTTAATCCAGGCGTTTTACCCCGTCTGGCGGCAATAGCAAGATTTTCTTCGATCATCATCCCCGCAGCAGTACCCATCATCGGATCCTGGAAGACACGCCCAATATATTTGGCCCGTTTATGTTCCGGCGTTTTTGTAATATCATTACCGTCAATAATGATCTTTCCACTGTCGATTGGAAAAACTCCGGCAATAGAATTCATCAAAGTCGACTTACCGGCGCCATTACCGCCGATGACCGTTACAAAATCACCCGGTTTCAAATGCAGCGATAAACCCTGCAGAGCTTTTTTCTCATTGATTGTTCCTGCAAAAAATGTCTTACAGATATTTTCAACACGCAGCATTTATTTCACCGCCTTTCGCAGACCAAGCTTACTTTTAATAAGCGGCAGCGACAACGCAAACGCTACCAGAATAGCTGTAAACAGTTTCAGATCGTTTGGCGGCATTCCCATCTGCAGTACAGCGGCAATAACCAGACGATAAACGATAGAGCCCAGCACAACGCTGATGATGCAGTTTTTAAAGCTGCGGGTACCAAACAGTACCTCACCGATAATGACTGAAGCCAGACCGATAACGATCGTGCCTGTACCCATGCCGACGTCGGCAAAACCATTATTCTGTGCTACTAAAGCACCGCTCAAAGCTACCAGGGCATTACTTATCAGCAGCCCGAGAATGATCGTAAAATTAGTATCCACGCCCTGCGCCCTGATCATCTGCGGGTTAAAGCCTGTAGCACGAATAGCCGCTCCTATTTCCGTACCAAAAAACCAATAAATCAAACCTCCGATCAAAAGTGAGCTGACGATACCCACACACAATACAGCCTGAGCATTACTGAAACCACCAATATCACGCATAATGGAAAATACTGTATCTACACGCAGCAGCGACAAGTTAGCCTTACCCATTACACGCAGATTGACAGAATATAAAGCGATCATCGTCAAAATGCCGGCCAGCAGAGCCGGTATTTTGAGCTTAGTATGTAAAAGTCCGGTCGCAACGCCAGCCAGCATACCAGCCAGCATCGCCGCACCAAAAGCCAGCCACGGAGAATATCCGCCAGCTAGTAAAGAAGCTGCTACAGCAGCTCCCAGCGGAAAACTTCCTTCCACCGTCAAATCAGCAATATCCAAAACTCTGTAAGTTATATATACGCCCAGTGCCATGATCGCCCATAAAAGTCCCTGTGCTATCGTTGGCATCAATAAGTCTATCATCTATCTTCCTCCTGTGATATATCCGTAAAAACGGGTCTCTCCTCTGAAACAAGGAGAAACCCGCGCTTGTTTATTTAGAGCTTTCTGCTGCCTTAAGCAGATCTTCGGGAATCTTGATACCGATTTTTTCAGCATTTTCCTTGTTGATAATGACCTTAAAAGATTTCTGCAGCTGGATAGGCATTGTCTGGGGTTTAGTCTTGCCGCTCAGAATATCGCCGGCCATTTCACCTGTTTGTTCGCCCAACTGATAATAATCGATCGCCAGAGTAGCTACGCCTCCGGCCATGACCATCCCGCCCTCGCCGCAAACTACGGCCAGTTTAGCCGGCTCAGTTACCTGGGCCAGTGTCGGCATTGCCGAAGCCAGCACATTATCTGTCGGCACGTAAACAGCATCTACTTTGCCGACCAGACTTTGAGCAGCCTGCTGGATGTCATTGACATTAGATACAGTCGCTTCCTCTACCTGCACGCCCTTCTCTGCCGCATATTTTTTCAGCAGCTCCGCCTGCAGCTGTGAATTGACTTCACTGGAACAATAGATCGTACCAATAGTTTTAGCACCAGGCACTAACTTAAGCAGCAGTTCCAGCTGCTCTTTTATCGGATTCATATCGCTGGTCCCTGTAACATTACCTTTAGGTTCACTGTTGGAAGCAACCAGCTTTGCTGCCTCATAATCTGTAACCGCTGTTGCTACGATAGGAATATCCTTGGTAGCATTGGCCATCGTCTGGGCCGCTGGAGTAGCGATAGCGCAGATCAGGTCTACTTTATTGCTGACAAAACGCTGTGCGATATTCTGCAGATTAGACTGATCTGCCTGCGCATTCTGCCGATCATATTTTACATTTTCATTCTCTTTAAAGCCTTTAGCTGCCATTCCCGCTATAAAGCCTTTATTGGCAGCATCCAAAGCATCATGTTCAACTAGTTGGACAATACCTACATTTACTACTTTCTTACTGTTATCGGCAGCCTTTTTTTCGCCGCCGCAGCCCGCTAAAAGTCCTAAAGACAAAGTCAGGGCAATGCCTGCTGCTAAAGCACGCATTTTTTTGTTCATAATAACCATCCTTCCATTCTACAGTATCACTTTTGATCCTTGACGAACACATATAAGGATAGAATAATTCTATCATTTATTATCACAAAATACAAACAAAACAATAAAAACAGGGCTGTTTCGTAACAAACCAGCCCTGTTTTGTATTTTATTTTACGATCTCAGCCTTAGCCAAAATATCCTGCGGAATCGTAATCCCATTGCGTTTGGCAGTAGTCTCGTTCACTACGACCTTAAACTCTTTCTGCATCTGGACAGGCATTGTCTGAGGTTTGCCCTTACCGCTCAGGATCTCAGCAGCCATCACGCCGGTCTGTTCACCAAGTTTATAATAATCAATACCTAAAGTAGCCAGACCTCCAGCCCGTACCGGATCACTTTCGCCGCAAATAACAGGCAGCCGGGCTTCATCTGTTACTGCTACCAAAGTCGGCATTGACGAAGCCATCACATTGTCGGTCGGAACATAAACCGCATCGACTTTACCAACCAGACTATGCGCAGCCTGCTGGATATCATTAACTGTAGAAACCGTAGCTTCGATAACATTGATGCCTTTATCACCTGCCAGCTTTTTCAAAACATCGACCTGCAGCTGTGAATTGACTTCGCTGGAACTGTACACGGTCCCAATATTTTTTGTCTGCGGCGCTATCTTCAAAAGCAGCTCCAACTGCTGGTCAATCGGATTCATATCACTGGTTCCCGTAACATTGCCTTTCGGCTCGTTATTAGAAGCAGCCAGCTTTGCTACCTCATAATCGGTAACCGCCGTCGCTACAATGGGTATATCTTTCGTAGCATTAGCCATCGTCTGAGCCGTCGGCGTAGCGATAGCACAAATCAGATCCACCTTATTGCTGACAAAACGCTGTGCGATATTCTGCAGATTAGACTGATCAGCCTGTGCGTTCTGCCGGTCATATTTTACATTTTCATTTTCTTTAAAGCCTTTAGACGCCATACCTGCCACAAAGCCTTTATTGGCGGCATCCAATGCACCATGTTCTACCAGCTGGGCAATACCAACCGTTACCATTTTTTTACTGTCGTCAGCCTTCTTTTCGCCGCCGCAGCCAGCTAAAGCTCCTACTGCCAGCAGCAGAGCTACACCTGCAGCTAAACTGCGTAAATTCTTTCTGTTCATTACTACCATCCTTCCATTCTACAAAATTCTACTTACAGCCTGGCAATTCCAAACTGAGATTATCGTTATTCTAACATCAATTATCAGAAAAATCAAACTTATAAGCTATTAGTTCTGCCGCTTTTTCTGCGCAGCAGCAGCCGGCGTTCAACCTTCCCTATCAGCAGCTCGTGAAAAGGAAGCCGCGCCAGTATTTCCATACTCCCAAGACTCAATACCAGCATCAAAACGAACAGCAGCGGATAAAAAGTCAGCATCGAAGGCGTTATCTGCAGCAAAGGCAGCAGATACTCGGTACACAGATACATAAAAAAGATATGGATAAGAAAAATACCGAACGAATAATTGCCCAAATACAGCACAAACCGCTTTTGCAGGGTATTTTTTCTATCAATATCCTCAGAATGATAAAACAGCATCGCTATCAAAATCGTATATAAAAACATATTGAGCGGAAAACAAATAAACTCCAAAATATAATAGGTCTTCCAATAGTACTTTTCCAACCAGCATACGGTAACTAAAGGAATAAAAATGATCAGCAGCCAAACCAAAAATTTCCGGCTCCTGCCGATCCACTCTAAAAATTCTTTTTTATAATAGTAGGCCGCCATTCCCAGCGAAAAATAAACAAGATAACGCAGAAACATTGTCCCCATAAGCAGGTAGCTGATCCAAACAGTCTCAAACTGAATATTATTCAACACCTTCCAAGAGATCTGCAAAACAGCTGCCGCAGCAAAATAGTATTTCAGCCAGCCTGACTCACGGCATTTAGTAAAAATCCTGATTAAAAACGGATACACCAGATAGAACCCGATCAGCGCCCTGAAAAATCCCAAATGCACCGCAGCACTTCCCGTCAGCATATCAACGACTATTTCACCCAGCGTATATGTATGACCGTCAAAAACAAAAGCAGTTACTATATAGAGGGTAGAAAACAACAAATAAGGCGACAATACCGACAGCAGCATCTTCTTAAAAAAAGCAGCGCTGTAAATGTAAGCGTGCTTATTACGTCCTGTAAACAAATAACCCGCTATCGCCATAAACAGCGGCACTGCAAACAATGACAGCACCTCCAGCAGCATTGAAGAAAGTGCTACCATATTTTCACTGCCACCGCTGCTGAAAAACCAGCTTGTGTGCATCAAAATAACACCTAAAACAACAAATCCCCGTAAAATCAAAACTGTATTGCTTTTCTGCATTTTCCTGCCAGCTTTCTTTACTGTTGTGATAATTATTCAAAAACAGTATAAACTCAAAAACAAGATTTGTTAAGCCCCACAGCATTCTCGAACACAAAATGTTCAAAAATAATACGCCTGTCCGGTACAAAAGCGCCGGACAGGCGTAAAAACATTTATATCATTTCTCCAAAATTTTACGCGCAGTGCTTTCCGTTACCAGCAGATGCGTAAATAAACCTGTTTTCAGAGCTCCTGTTATGGCATTCGGCGCAGCACCAAGTGCTAAACCGATAATTTTGGGACAATGCCGCAAAGTTCCTAACGGAATCCTGACAGCAAAATCATTTTCGCCACTGATAAATTCGCCCCGCTCATTATAATAATAGGACAAAAAGCTGCCGACTGCCCGCTGACGTTTCAAACTGTCACCAAAACGTGTCGCCGTTGCTTCATCAGGAACACTGGGAAAATCTCTGATCTCAACAAGAGCAGCATCCAGTTTCTGCCACATAGCGTCAAGTTCCAAATAAGCTTCAGTCGTTTCAAACTGCTGCCGTTCTTCCAAACTGTCCGGAAAAGCCGGTACAGCAAGACGATAAGCATGCCTGCCGCAAGCTGAGGCCAGCGTTTCTGCCAGTTCGTCCACACGGTAACCTTTATTGGGGATATGTGCCTTGCCGATCAGCGACAGCACAGCACCAGGCTGCCGACGGTTACATTGCTGCGTCAGCAGACTGATGCTTTCGCCCAACAGATACCCCCATCCCAATCCTAAATTACGTTCATACAAAAGCTCACCGGACAGATAATCCGCAGCCGCTTTAAGATTTTCTTCCATTGAGTCCTGTACCGGCAGAACCATACCTCCATGCAGGGCATACCTTGTTTGCAGTGCCTCTAACAAAGCAGCATCGCCTTCTGTCGAGCTGCGGATCTCGATATGTACGATCCCTGCTTCGCGCGCACGCGTCAACATCTTACTCACTAACGGCCTGGAAACTCCGATTCGCTTAGCGACCTGATCCTGCGTCAGCCCCTGTTCATAATAGAGCCGGGCCACGTTGACAAGATCAGTTCGTTCTTTGCCGCTCAGCAATTTATTTCACTTCCATCAATTCCATTAAAATACCGTCCTTCATAATAAAAGCAAGGCGGGTATTTTCATCGGCAAACCAGGGCTCAACAACAACAGTATTTGCTTTTACCTGTTCATCCAGGTCGTCTACCTTATAAGCAACATGGACCATAGTCTGCAGTTCTTTCGGCAAAGGTGTATCTTTCTCAAAACGCAGGTATTCAATATTGAATTCATTAGTTTCAGGAGCTACGATATATGTCTTGATAGCTTCGGCATAAACAGCGCCTTCCATGATTTTATCAGTGGGTACTCCCACATGCATAAACTGTTTCATCATTTCACGTCCTTCATCAATGTTTGATAAGCCTTATACGCAGCTTCAGGTTTGACATTTTCGTGCACAACCATACGAATCGCCTGCAGCATAGCACTCGGACATTCTGCCTGCAAAACATTGCGCCCCATATCAACACCGGCTGCGCCTTCATTAACAGCACGGTAAGCCATATCCAAAGCTTCCGGTTCCGGAACTTTTTTACCACCGGCAATGACGATTGGGACCGGACAGGCAGCAGTGATCTGCTCAAAATTTTCACAGTAATAGGTCTTGATGATATGTGCTCCCTGTTCAGCCAAAAGCCTTGTTGCTAAAGCAAAATAACGCGTGGTACGTTCCATCTCTTTACCAACGGCGACGACACCTAATACGGGAATACCATAACGTTCACCTTTATTGATATAGTAAGAAAGATTGTGCAGGGAAGCAATTTCAGAAGCAGAACCGATAAAGCACTGTACGGCCACACAGGAAGCGTTCATGCGCAGAGCTTCCTCAATATCGGTACCAATGACACCCATACTCATATCGTCTTTCAAAACAGAGCTGTCTGCACTGCAGCGCAAAGCAATCGCCTTGCGGTTATCGGCTGGAATACAGGTTCTCAGTGCACCACGAGTCGCCATCAGACAATCAGCATGATCCATCAGCGGCGGAATGACCAGATCCAGTCTTTCCAGACCAGCTGTACTGCCCATGATATAACCATGATCGAACGCCAGCATGATTGTGCGCCCGTCAGCCGCAAAAATCTGTGACAGACGTGCCTTCATACCCCAGCCGGCATTCTCATGACCTTTTACATGAAAGTGCTGGGCGGGCGGCTTGATGCCGATACCATAATCTTTAGCAATAATATTACCGTCTTTATCTGCCATTTTTATCTCCTTAAAAATATTACTTTAGTTTTTATAATACGGGGTGCGGCAGGGTGCATTCCAATATTTGAGCAGTTCATCATCCATACGGGCAATAAAGAGCTGGAATCCGGCCATTTCCTGTACTGTCAGCACTTCACCAACAATATTGGCAACAACTTCAATACCCTTTTCTGCCAGATAATGACAGCATTTACGGAAAACGATCAGTTGTTCCATCAGCGTAGTAGCGCCAACGCCGTTAACGATAACCAAAAGTTTTTCACCTTTTTTGATATCCAAATCTCTCAGAAGGGCATCTATCATAATAGCTGCAGTTTCATCAGCAGTTTTCATTTCAGTCAAGCCACCGCCGCCTTCACCATGCTGCCCCATGCCGATTTCCATTTTACCTTCTTCGATCTGAGCAATGACCATATCCGTAGCCGGATGAGTAGCGCCTTTAGCTGCAACAGCGATCGTAGCCATATTGTCAGCAAATTTCTGTGCAACAGCGGCCACCTCTTCCAAAGACTTACCTGCAGCAGCTGCTGCGCCGGCAATTTTATACAACGGCACACAACCGACTAACCCGCGGCGATCGTCAGCATTACTGCGCGGAGCATTGGCTATATCTTCCTGCGTAACAACTTTTATTACGTTCAATCCCAGTTTTTTAACCTGTTTCATTGTCAGATTACCGGTCAGCATATCGCCGGCATGATTCAAAACAACAAACAAAACACCGTGGCCTTTATCTGCCATTTTGATTGCTTCTATACAGGCCTGCGGGCCAGGAGCGGCGAAAACATTACCAGCCACGGAAATATCTACCATACCTTCGCCGACAAAACCGCTGATAGCAGGCTCATGGCCGGTACCACCCAAAGTGACGATCGTAACGCGGTCAGCATCTTTCAATTTATTATTTACAACCAGGTTGCCATCTTCAAGATGGATGATATCCTTATTGGCAAGAGCCAGACCTTCCAGTAATTCACTGGTCAGATTTTCGGGATCGTTAATAAATTTTTTCATGCTTTTCAACCTCCAAAATTTTATTTGTTTCCGCACCTGCGGAAAATTAAGCCTTTTATAAGGCCTGCGCCATACCGTTGAATAAAATAGCTATGGATACAGCACCGGGATCTTTAGTACCGATACTGCGCTCACCCATATTTTTAGCGCGGCCGAATCTGGCAACCATAGTACTGGTCTGTTCCGCACCAGCGTCAGCAGCTGCAGCCGCAGCTGCCATGATTTCTTTTAAGCTTCCTTGTGTTTCAATAATGGCATCGATAGCCGGATACAGCGCATCGACCATAGTCTTATCACCGGGCTTTGCTTTGGAAATATCCATAAAATCTTCTTTGGCCTGCGTAAACATTTTCCGCAGCTCTAAATCAGTCAGTTCAGCCTGATCATCGATTCCTTCGGCCATCCCTGTAAACACCGTACCCCAAAGCGGTCCGGCGCTGCCGCCGTTGATACCCATAAAAGCTTCGCCCAGCTCATCCAGCAAGACCCTCATCGTATCAATAGTAGTATCTTCTGTTTTTTCTTTCATCACATCAGCCATTCTGCCAATAGTGATTCCGTGATCACCGTCGCCAGCCACACTGTCAAGCTCACATAAATATTTACTGTTAGCTTTCAGCTCTGTACCAGCACGATTCAGCATTTTTCTAAGTAAAGGCAAAGTCAGCATTTCCGATCACCTCACAAATGTATTTACCGTAATTTTAACATTTGTCAGAACATTTGTAAATTAATTTTCAGACAATTTGCGACATTTTCACATTATAACTTCTGGCAGAATTTGTAATTTTAGAAAGCTTTTATCAGGCATTATTGTAAACGATTAAACAAGCAGTGTTAGCCGCACTATATACTTTAAAAGTATAAACTAAAATTATTATCATTTTTATTCCTGAAAATTTATGTAAGGGGACTTTTTTATGTCCGTTGACTCTTTCAAACAAAAGAATATATCAAAGACATTGACGCTCTGGAATTTTTTTACAATCGGGTTCGGTGCGATCATCGGTACCGGCTGGATTTTTTTAGTCGGCGAATGGATCATCATCAGCGGAGGACCCATTCCGGCCATGCTGGCATTTTTACTGGGGGCGCTGCTTTTACTGCCTATCGGAGCTGTATTCGGAGAGCTTACAAGCGCTCTGCCTATTGACGGCGGGGTAATAGAATATGTTGACCGCACCTACGGTAAAACAGTATCTTTTATTACAGGCTGGCTGCTGCTGCTAAGTAATATTATCATGTGTCCATGGGAAACGATTGCTGTCTCCACCCTTTTTGGAACCCTGTTCGGAGATATGTTTCCATGGCTGCGTTCAATCAGGCTCTACAGCATTTTAGGTGCCGATGTATACCTTTTCCCAGTACTGATAGCGCTTTGCCTTTCAGGATTTATCATCAGACAAAATCTGCACGGCCCAAAAGCAGCAGCTAAAGCCCAGTCTTTCCTGACTAAAGCGCTGCTCGCAGGATTACTGCTGGCTATTATCAGTGCTTTTGACAAAGGCAGTCTTGCAAACTGGCAGCCGCTTTTTCTTCCGGTCAATGAGTCGACAGCACATACTCAGGCCACCTCTCTCTGGACCGGTATTTTTGCCCTGCTTACAGTAACGCCTTTTTTCTATACCGGGTTTGACACTATCCCGCAGCAGGCAGAAGAAGCTGCTCAGGGCTTAGACTGGCACAAATTCGGCAGAATTATCAGCCTTGCACTTTTATCTGCAGCTACCTTTTACATTATCTGCATAGCAGCTTTCAGCAGTCTTATCCCCTGGACAAGTTTCGTCAAACAGCCTTTGGCAGCTCTTGCCTGTCTTAAGCACATCAATTTTAATTTATACTTTCTCATGCTCTGCATAACTGTTTTGGGAGCGTTGGGTCCTATGAACTCCTTTTATGCCTCATCCTCCAGGATTTTACTGGCTATGGCCCGAAAAAAACAACTGCCTGCAGCCTTCAGCCCCTCCGACCACTCTCAGGCTATTGCCAAATCTACACATATTCTGCTCAGCACAAGTATCGTTCTCGCCCCTTTCCTGGGAAGCAATATGCTGCTGCCTCTGACAAATGTTGCTGCCCTGACCTTCATGTTCTCCTGTATGATGGTCAGTCTGGCCTGTTATAAAATGCGCAGCAGCGAAGCAAATCTATACCGCCCCTACAAAGTCCCTGGCGGCAAAGCGGGTATCAGTGCTGCATGCTGCGTCAGTTTTCTCATTATTGCTGCCATGCTGCTGCCCGGTACCTCTGCTTCGCTGAGTAAAACTGAATACCTGCTGCTGACAGGATGGACTGCTTTGGGGCTGCTAGTTAAAAGCCTGCATCTTAGCCTGCATCTTTATAAAAAAAATAAGGACTGCCGTTAAAACGGCAGTCCTTATTTTTTCCCCCAGAGTAATGACAACATAACCGAAACACTAAAAACATTATCAGAATGGCTGACTGAAAATTCACCATTATATTTTTCAACAATCTTTCTGATATTAAACAGGCCTATACCACAATAACGCTCATCAATCTTCACTGTTCTGTAAATATTATTCTGTTTTTTTACTTCACCAGTAAACGAATTAGCGATATCAATGAACAGATAATCTTTTTTGATATTGACGTTAAGAACAATAAATTTTTTCCTGCCCGGTTCTACGATTCTTTCACATGCCTCCACGGCATTATCAATCAAATTTCCAAAAAGAATACATAGATCCACATCAGCGATATTTAACGAAGGCGGTATAATTATACTGCATTTTAAATTTATACCACGGTTTTCCAAATTAGCCAAACCATTACTGAGAATGGAATCAATAACTATATTCCCACTGTAAATAATGCCCTGCAAGCCTTTATTACAGGTATAAAGTTCCTTAATATATTCCTTAGCTTCTTTAGCATGACCACTGTCCAAAAGCGCATATAGACAGCTAATATGATTTTTGATATCATGCCGCAGACTCTGTAATTCACGCTGTGATATATCCAATCGTTCATAATGACGGCGCTGCAGTGACAGCAATTCTTCCATTACCGATGACTTTTCTCCGGACATATCCAAAAGAATATTTTTTTCCAGAAGGTAGAAAAGACTGATTGATGCAGAAAACAAAAGTACTGAAGTATAAATATAAAAGACCTGTATCCCCGCGGCAGATCCAAACCCAATATTTTTATGGGAAATAATGATTACTGAAATCATCACAGTCAGTGGAAACAGATATGAAATTACAGCATAAAGTAAATTTTGCTTATTCAGCCTCAACTCGCGAATACAAATCGTACCCCATAAACTCAAAACAAACAGTATACATGCCATCATCTGCGACCAGGGATCCATAACAATGCGATAATTAATCAGCTCCCGCGGCAAAGTCTGTTCACCCCAGGCCAAGGCAATACCTGTCATAGCCGTTTTACATGCATAATTCATAATAACAAACAGTAAGGCAATCGTAATCTTATTCTGTAAAGAATCAGAAAAGAAAACAACAGCAATAATTGTAGCAAAGAAAAAATAATAAGCAGCCGTCGAAAACATGGGACTTTCATTTACATAAGAAAACATCTGGAAAGTAAAATAAAATATCACCCCCAGCCAATAATACCTCTGTCTTACTGAATTACGAGTCAAATAAGTATTGAAAAGACGATATCCGATCCACGTCTCAGCCGCAGATAAAATCACATAAGCGATCCATTTCAGCATAATATCCATATCAAATATTTTCCTTCATATAGGATAGGAACTGCTGCCGCAATTCTTTGCTGCGATGCCTGCTAAGCGGCAATTCCTCTCCATTTTCTAAAGTAACAGTATCTTTAAAAATATTACGTATATGTTTTAGATTAACAACATAACTTTTATGAATCCTGAAAAAACTCTGTTCACTCAGTGACTCCTCCACTTCACTGATTTTCCCCGTAAAAGTTGTTTTTCCCCCCAGATGGCAAACCGATAAAGTGCGCATATTAGATTCGAAATAATAAATATCAGTAGTTTTTATTTTAAACAATCCTTTTTCATTGGTAAAACTGAAATATTTATTCTGTAACCTGGCTATTGATGTCAAAATAGTCCGTACTTCCTGTAAAAAATAAGCTTTATCTACTGGCTTCAAAATATAACGATAGGCATTTACCTGATAACCGTCCATCGCATATTCAACAGTTCCCGTTACGATTAAAATCGGCACTTCGCTGTCATATTTCCTGATCAGCCTTGCTGTTTCAATACCATTTAATGGCTTCATCAGCATGTCCAATATGATGATATCAAATTTACGCCCCCGTTCATACTGGTGTACCAGTTCCCGTCCGTTCAAAAAAGGCACACTTTCCAGCTGTAATCCCGATCTTTTGATCTCTGATAAATAACCGGTCAATATTTCTACAGCCTGCCATTCATCATCGCACAAAGCAATATAAAACATCTTCTCACCTCCGTTCCTAACTGGTAATTATATTTTTATTATAACATCTGTATCTTGAACTAATCGCTACGATTATGACACTGGAAGTGCCGATTTTGCTGCTATAAAATTTAACCCGTACCTGATATTACATCGAATATATCAATTATGAAATTTTTGTCGTAACACGATTTACTTTAAGCTATAGTAAAGCTGTACAAAGTTACTACCCTTCTCTAAATTATTCGAATATTTAGACATCGTTTCATGTTTCTCATTATCTTCACTCAAAGGAGGGCTTTTACATGTCAGCATCAAACCAAAAAGGCAGTATGCAAAAAACACTGTCACTCTGGAATTTTTTTACAATCGGTTTCGGAGCTATTATCGGAACCGGCTGGGTTTTGATGGTAGGCGACTGGATGATCATTGGCGGAGGTCCTGTAGCAGCTATGATCGCCTTTATTATTGGAGCTGTATTTCTACTGCCTATCGGAGCTGTATTCGGAGAACTTACTGCAGCAATCCCTATTTCCGGCGGCATCGTTGAATATGTAGACCGTACTTATGGAAATACCATGTCCTATATTACCGGCTGGTTCTTGGCTTTAGGCAATGCAATCCTCTGTCCATGGGAAGCAATTGCTATTTCAACGCTCGTTTCAGATATGTTCGGAGATTTATTTCCAATCCTCCGTTCAATTAAACTCTATTCAATTATGGGCGCTGATGTCTACCTGCTTCCCACTGTTATTGCTCTGAGTTTTGCTGTTTATGTAATCATCCAAAATTTTCGTGGTGCTTCCGCAGCGGCAAGCCTACAGGCATTTCTTACTAAAGCCCTGCTCTGTGGAATGATTCTTGCTATGGGTATCTCACTTGTTAAAGGCGGCCCTGAGAACATCCAACCAATTTTTGCCAGTGTTGAAGGTGCGGCTTCATCAACTTCAGCTTCAACTATGTTTGCCGGTATCATCTCGGTTCTTGTTATGACACCATTCTTTTACGCAGGTTTCGACACTATTCCTCAACAGGCAGAAGAAGCCGCTGAAGGTCTCGACTGGAACAAATTTGGGCGTGTTATCAGTCTAGCACTGCTAGCCTCCGGAGGTTTTTATATGGTCTGCATCTATTCCTTTGGCAGTATCATACCCTGGACTGATTTTGTAAAAAGTTCTGTTCCTGCTTTAGCTTGTTTGAAAACAATAAATATTTTTTTGTATATCGCAATGCTCTGCATTGCCACAATCGGGCCTATGGGTCCCATGAATTCTTTTTATGGTGCTACAAGCCGTATTATGCTTGCTATGGGACGTAAAGGCCAACTGCCCAGATCTTTTGCTGAAGTAGACCCTGTTTCAGGAACTCCCAAAACAGCTAATATTCTCTTAGCCGTTTTAACTGTTATCGGCCCATTTCTAGGAAAAAAGATGTTAGTACCACTGACTAATGTCTCAGCTCTGGCTTTTATTTTCGCCTGTACTATGGTCAGTTTCTCCTGTTACAAAATGCGCCTTACAGAACCTGATCTTCCCAGACCTTATAAAGTACCAGGCGGAAAATTTGGCATCTCACTGGCCTGTCTTGCAGGATCACTGATCGTACTTCTGATGATAGTTCCCGGAAGCCCCGCTACACTAAATGCCGTAGAATGGAGTATCGTTTTGGGATGGCTGGCTATAGGCCTGATTATCAAAACTTTGCACCGAAATAAAACCTCTGGATCTACAACAATTTCGATATCCATAGATGACACACAGATTCATAAATAACTTTAATTAAAAACCATATTCACAAAAAATAATCAAGGGGGTATTTATCATGAAAAAAATCGCTTTAGTTGGAGGTTATCTCATTGATGGCACCGGTAGAGAACCACTTGTAAACTCATTAGTCTTGGTCGAAGGCAAAAAAATAACCTATGCCGGACCTGCCAAGCAAATCTCTCCTGAATATGAACAGATCGATATTAATGGCAAAACTATCATGCCAGGACTTATTGATACGCACTTGCACTTTTCCGGCAACTTGACCGATGACGATACCGAGTGGGTTTTAGAAGATCGCGTTCAAAAAACGGTAGTAGCTGTACAACAGGCCCACGAATGTTTGGAAAATGGTTTGACTACAGTCGGAGAAATCTCTTATTCAGGCCTTGCAATCCGAAATATGGTAGAAAAAGGTGTTATGCAGGGACCACGTGTCGTCGGTACAGGATTAGGCTTCTGCCGTACCTGCGGCCACGGAGATTCTCATAAACTTCCTATTTGGTATAATGAACAATCTCATCCATGGGCTGAACGTGTAGACGGCCCCTGGGAACTGCGTAAAGCTGTCCGCAAAAGACTGCGTGAAAATCCTGACGCTATCAAAATATGGTCTACCGGCGGCGGCATTTGGCGCTGGGATCAAAAATTAGACCAGCATTATACCTTTGAAGAAATCAAGGCTGTCGTTGACGAATGCAATATGGTCGGTATCCCAGTCTGGTCTCACGCCGAAGGTTACGGTGGCGCCCTTGATTCTGCAAAAGCCGGAGTTCATCTGATTATCCATGGACAGACCTTAAATGATGAATGTCTTGATATCATGGCTGAAAAAGGGATTTACTTCTGCCCAACAATCCAATTCCTTAACGAATGGTTCAAAACATACGCGCCACCATACATCCCAGAGGTACACGATCAGTATTCCGGAGCAACTGTTGCAGAAAAAGAACTGAACCGTGTTTACGCCAATCTGCGTAAAGCAAAATCCAAAGGCATAGGGTTAACCATTGGCTCTGATAGCTTCTGTTCCAGCCTTACACCTTACGGGACCACTGCTATCGGCGAAATGTATTCTTTCGTAGAAAAAGCCGGCATTTCAGAAATGGATACTATCGTGGCAGCAACAAAAGTAGGTGCTGAAATGCTGAAGGTCGATAAAATAACCGGTACTTTAGAAGTCGATAAGTTTGCTGATATCCTTGTCCTAGATGGCAATCCTTTAGAAAACATACGCGCTGTTGCAGTTAACAATATGAAAATTATCATGAAAGAAGGTACAATCATAAAACAATAACCTTCTGCAGCTACTTGGGTAACATTATCATCCTCCTACATAAGTTTCTCAAGCAAACGGAAGGGAATTTCCCTTCCGTTTGCTGCTTTACAGTAAAAAAGTCTGCCGCATGAGCGACAGACTTTCATAAAAAAATATTTTCTTATACAGTGCCTTCTTCCAAAATTCCCAGCTTACGGCGCCAGTAACGTGAATAAACCGCCCCAGCAGGATTATTTGCTAAAACCCTGTCCTTAGTAATTATACTGGAAACCGGCACTTTGGATTCCATGGTAAAAAGCATATCGTGACCTACGCAAAGCCCTACGATAAAATTCAATTCTGTACCGCCTTCATTCAGCAGGCGGGCCTGCACTTTAGGATTGCACATAGCCTCACGCTGTCCGGGTTTGATTTTTTCCAGTTCCAGCAGATCTTTATCGACGGAACAAACTTTGCAGCATACTGATTGAACATCCAGCCCTTCATTCTTAAAATACTGGGCACAAAAATGAGCTTCATTGGCTAAACCGATGCAAAAGGCTATCCCGACTTTTTTTACACCCATCTCTTTAGCGAAAAATACGCTTTCTTCCAACCGTGTCATTTTCAAATAATTGCGGCTCTCTGTCGCAGACGACGCTCGCATCATTTTTTTATCTTCGTCGGTATAATACTCGCTGATTTCTTCATGAGTCAGACGAGTACAGTTCTGACCGCTGGTATAACATTTGTGATGAGGGCAAAAAGCACAGTTCATAAGTCATTCCTCCTATCATAGGCTGATGTTTATCTGTAAGTATTCGCCGCTCAAACAGCAAATCCTTTTTCTAATTTTAATATAGCAAGCAACAGCTCTGATTTCCTGCTCTGCAACACTCTTTTAACTGGAAATAAATCCTAATTTATGATATTATAGTTGTTGTATTTTTCAACATTTATCCTTACGTAAAATCTATTTTTATAAGCAGGTAAACATGCAGCAGAATTCTTTTTCTTATCCGGCCATGCTGGACTTAAAAAATAAAAAATGTGTCATTATCGGCGGTGGTAAAGTAGCCGTCCGTAAAGCGCTGCCATTGATCGAAGCAGGTGCGAACCTGACTGTAATCGCACCTGCGGCTGACCCGCAGCTGTTGACTTTAGCAAAGACCGGACTGCTGCAGCTGGAACTGCGCGCTTATGCAGACAACGATCTCATTGATGCTTTTGTAACGATTGCAGCAACCGACGATTTTCATATCAACAGAAAAATCGCTGCTGCTGCACCCTGTCTCTGTAATGTTGTTACAGAACCGTCATTAGGTAACTTCAGTGTGCCTTCAACCGTAAAAAACGGGGCTTTGACATTTACTCTGTCTACCGGAGGTATGCCCGCTTTGACACGGGTACTGTCACAGGACCTTAGGGCATATTATGGCTCTGATTTTGCCGAATTCAACGAATTCTTACAACAGCTTCGACGAGAACTGAAAACAATAGCTACTACACCTGAAAAGCGTACTGCTTTCTGGCGTCAGACTTTAAACCAATCCGTCATCGGCCTGCTTCATGCAGGTAAGCTTGACCAAGCAAAGGAGATCATTACTGATGCAGCTAATCGTTTTAGGCTTGAATCACAAAACAGCCCCCGTTGAGATCCGTGAACGTTTCAATTTTTCACAGGATAGAACGGTTCGTGTGCTGCGCCGGCTGCGCAATAACGACAACCTCAACGAAGCAGTTTTACTTTCAACCTGCAACCGTACTGAACTTTATATGGTGCTGGAAGATCCTGCTGCCGGATTACATTTTATCCGTACTTTGCTGCGCCATCTGGCAGGTGAACAATATAAACCCGACTATTTCTATAATCTGACCGGCATTAATTGCGTCCGTCATCTGTTTAAAGTCGCTTCCAGCCTTGACTCACTCATCATCGGGGAAGGCCAGATCCTGAGCCAGATTAAAAATGCATATCATCTGTCCCGCAGCTGCGGTATGACAGACACTTTGTTCAACACCTTATTTAATCGTGCTATCGCCGTCGGCAAGCGTGTACGTACAGAAACAAAGATCGCCTACAGTTCTGTTTCTGTTTCTTCCGCCGCGGTAGATCTGGCTATCGACGTTGTCGGCGATCTGACTAAAGCCAATATTTTAGTATTGGGTGCCGGCAGAATGAGTGAACTGACCGCCCGCCATTTGATTGATAAAGGCGCTAAAACTATCTTTGTCAGTAACCGTAATCTGTCTCACGCTCAGGAACTGGCAGAAAAATTTAACGGTACTGCGATCCCGTATAACGAATTTATGCATCAGGCGATAACCTCTGATATCATTATCACTTCTACAGGAGCGCCTCACTATGTGATAACAGAACAGGGTGTACGCGATATTATTCCTAAACGCAGCGGCAAACCGCTTATTTTAGTTGATATTGCCGTTCCCCGTGACGTTGATCCTCTGGTTGGAGATATAGAAGGCGTTACCCTGTATAATATCGACGATCTGGAAGGCGTTGTCGATATGAATAAGAATTTCCGATCTTCTGAAGCCAAGGTGGCTGAAGCAATTATTGACGAAGAAATAACGGCACTGAAAGAACGGCTGCGCTATCTGACGATGCGGCCTGTAATGGTTCAGCTGCATGAAAAAATGAATTTTCTGCGGCAGAAGGTTTTAAAACGGGCATTTGCCAAACTGCCAAATCTTACTGATAAAGAACGCCGTATCATCGATATCATGACTCAGCGCCTGGAACACAAATTCCTGCGCGAACCAATGACAGCTATGAACAGTGCTGCCGGAACGGCAGATGAAGAACGTTACAGAGATATGATCTGCGAGTTATTTTTACTCAACGATTCGGGAGAGGACTATATAGGTGATGAAAACAAATTTGATTATTGGGACTAGACAGAGCCTGCTGGCTCTGTGGCAAAGCAATCATATTGCCGACCTTCTGCGCAGGCAATATCCAGAATGTACTGTAACTTTAAAAAAAATCATTACCAAGGGAGACCGTATCCTTGATGTGCCGCTGGCCAAAATCGGCGGCAAGGGACTTTTTACCAAGGAACTGGAAACTGCTCTTCTAGAAGGTGAGATCGATCTTGCCGTCCACAGTCTGAAAGATATGCCTACTGTTCTGCCGGAAGGCCTGTGCCTGACAGCGGTTACCAAGCGGGCTAATGCCGGCGACGCTTTTGTCAGCAATAAATATGCTTCTATCGAAACACTGCCGCAGGGAGCAGTTATGGGTACTTCCAGTCTGCGCCGCAAAGCCCAGCTTTTGGCAGCACGCCCGGATCTGAAAATCGTAGATTTACGAGGCAACGTCGATACGCGTCTGCGGAAGCTTGACGAAGGCCAAATGGATGCTATAATCCTTGCTGCGGCAGGACTGACTCGTCTCGGATATACCGATCGGATCAGAGAAATAATCCCCCATAATTTCTGCTTACCTGCAGTTGGACAAGGTGCTTTGGCAATCGAATGCCGCACCGATAATACAGAAGTAAGAGCTATGCTTAATTTTTTAAATGACCAGCCTACCAAACAGGCTACTGATGCCGAACGTGCTTTTTTAGGGCTCATTGAGGGCGGCTGCCAGGTCCCTATTGGTGTACATGCTGTCACTGAAGGAGATTCTGTATCTATTGAAGCAATCATCGCATCTCTGGACGGAAGCACTGTTTTACGCGATACGATCAGAGGCCAGGCTGTAAACGCTGCAGAACTTGGAAAAGAACTTGGCAATAAAATGTTAGATCAGGGCGGCCGTGCAATCCTCGCCGAGATCATGTAAGGAGAGAAATTAATGACAAAACAGGGAAAAGTTTACTTGATCGGTGCAGGCCCCGGTGATCCCGGTCTGCTTTCAATCAAAGCCATGGAATGCTTGCAAACAGCCGACGCTGTCGTTTACGACCGTTTGGCAGATCCGAGAATTTTAGCTTATGCTAAAGACGACGCAGAAATGGTCTATGTCGGTAAAGCTTCTGCCAACCATACAATGCGTCAGCCAGATATCAATAAACTGCTGGTAAAGCTGGCAGCCGAAGGTAAGACTGTTGCCCGCCTCAAAGGCGGTGATCCTTTTGTTTTCGGACGCGGCGGTGAAGAAGCTATTGAACTTTTAGAAGCCGGACTGCCATTTGAATTCGTTCCCGGCGTAACTTCTGCCATCGCAGTTGCCGAATACGCAGGCATTCCTGTCACCCATCGTCACGTAGCCACTTCCTTTGCAGTCATTACCGGCCACGAAGACCCTACCAAAGGCGAATCAACTATTAACTGGAGCGGTCTTGCTACCGCTGTTGATACTTTAGTTTTCCTGATGGGTGTCGAAAATCTTACTAATATTACAAAAAATCTCATCGCCAACGGGCGCAGCGCCGATACTCCGGCAGCAGTCATTCGCTGGGGCACCAAACCGGAACAGCGCACTCTGATCACTACTGTCGGTACTGCTGCTGCCGACGTTGCCGCGGCAAATCTGAAACCGCCGGCAATTTTTATCGTCGGTAATGTTGTCAAACTGCGCGAGCAGCTGCAGTGGTTCGATAACAAACCTCTCTTTGGCAAAACAATCGTAGTAACCAGAGCCCGCGCGCAGGCCAGTGCTTTGACCAGACAGCTGGAAGCCGCTGGTGCTCGTGTAATCGAGGCGCCGGCAATCAAAATCATACCCCCGGAAGATTATACCCCGCTGGATAAAGCAATCGAAAACATCAAAACCTACAAATGGCTGATCCTGACCAGTGCTAACGGCGTTACCGCTTTCTTCAATCGCCTTGATAATGCCGGATTAGATTCCCGTTCCCTGTCTGACATCAAAATAGCCGCTATCGGCAGTGAAACGGCGAAAGCTTTAAAAAACTATGGCATCTCCGCCGATTTAGTGCCCCCAGCCTTCAAGGCTGAAGAACTGGCCGAAACCCTGTCAGCAGAAGTGCAAGTTGGTGATAAAATCCTGCTGGCACGCGCTAAAGTAGCCCGTGAAGTATTACCGGAAAGCCTGCGTGCTTTAGGAGCCAGCGTTGATGTTGTAACTGCCTATGAAACTGTTACCGCTCTGGATAACAAAGAAGAATTGCTGACTGCTCTGCAAAACGGAGAAGTTGATCTTGTTACTTTTACCAGTTCCTCAACTGTTACTAATCTTTTGGCATCCTTAGGCGATCAAAGAGAACTTATCAATAATATTCCAGCAGCGGCTATTGGCCCTGTTACCGCCGAAACCTGCCGCCAAAATAATCTTGAACCTGACATCATAGCTGAAACATTTACTATTGCAGGTTTGACAGACGCTATTCAAAGATATTATAAGGAGTGATCAGTATGGGCTTTCCTATTTACCGTCCCCGCCGCCTGCGCGCTACAGAAAACCTGCGCAGCATGATCCGCGAGACTGAACTTTCCGTTAAAGACCTCATTTATCCGTTATTCGTCGTCCCGGGCACCGGTGTAAAAAATGAAATTGAATCGCTGCCGGGCAATTACCATTGGTCCTTAGACCGTTTACCGGAAGTTTTACAGGAAATCAGCGAACTTGGAATTCCTGCCGTTATACTGTTTGGTATCCCCTCTTATAAAAATGCTGTCGGCAGCAGCGCCTGGGATGCAGAAGAACCTGTACAGCAGGCCTGCCGCCTGATCAAAAACACTTATCCCGAACTGGTAGTCGTCACCGATGCCTGCCTGTGTGAATATACAGAACATGGCCATTGCGGCGTTCTGGAAAACGGCTGTACTGTCAACAATGATGAAACGCTGCCGCTTTTAGCTAAAATCGCAGTTTCCCACGCTCAAGCCGGCGCTGATGTCATTGCGCCATCCAATATGATGGACGGTTATGTCAAAGTTATGCGTGAAGCCTTAGACGAAGCAGGTTTCAACAATGTGTCCCTGATGGCTTATTCAGCTAAATACGCTTCAGCCTATTATGGTCCTTTCCGCGCTGCAGCCGATTCCACTCCCTCTGCAGGCGACCGCAAAGGCTATCAGATGGATCCCGGCAACAGTGACGAAGCTCTGCGTGAAGTGGCTCTTGATATCGAGGAAGGCGCAGATATCGTTATGGTAAAACCCGCTTTGGCTTTTATGGATATCATCAGCCGTGTCAAAGAAACATTTAACCGCCCTTTATGCGTTTATAATGTCAGCGGTGAATACGCTATGGTCAAAGCAGCAGCAGCAAAAGGCTGGATCGATGAACAGCGTATCGTTATGGAAACGATGCTCGGTTTTAAACGTGCCGGCGCCAAAATGATCATCACCTATCATGCTCTCGACGTAGCCAAATGGCTGCTGGGCAAATAAGGAGGCCGCATATGGATCACAGCAAATCTCAGGCAGCTTTTACCGAAGCCAAACAATACATTCCCGGCGGCGTCAACAGCCCCGTTCGTTCCTTCCGCAGTGTTGGCGGTGTTCCGCCTGTCATTGCCAAAGGCAGCGGCAGCAAACTCACCGACATCGACGGCAACGAATATATCGATTATGTACTTTCTTACGGTCCTTTACTTTTAGGGCATGCACACCCGCAGGTCACCGAAGCCATCCAAACTGCAGCCGCCAAAGGCTCATCCTATGGCGCGCCGACCCTGGCTGAAACAGAGCTTGCCAAACTTCTCTGCACACTTGTCCCTTCTATGGAAATGGTACGTATGGTCAACAGCGGAACAGAAGCTACCATGAGTGCTCTGCGTTTAGCACGCGCTTATACAGGACGTGAAAGCATCGTTAAATTTATAGGCTGTTATCATGGCCATCACGACAGCCTGCTGGTCAAAGCCGGCAGCGGCGCAGCTACTTTAGGCGTTCCTGACAGCCCCGGTGTTCCTAAAGGCGTTGCCGCCAATACCATCACTGTTCCTTTTAACGACCGGGCTGCCCTGGAAGCTGCTTTTGCTGCTAAAGGCAGCGATATTGCCGCCGTTATCATGGAGCCAACTCCCGGCAACATGGGACTGGTATTACCGCAGGACGGCTATCTGGAATTCATTCGCTCCATCACAAAAAAATATGGAACACTGCTTATCTGTGATGAAGTCATGTCTGGCTTCCGCAGCAGTGAAAAATCTTCTCAGGGCCTCTACGGCATTGATCCTGATATCACCTGTCTGGGCAAAGTTATCGGCGGCGGGCTGCCGGTAGCCGCTTACGGAGGTAAACGCCAGATCATGGAACAGGTTGCTCCTGTTGGCCCCATGTATCAGGCCGGCACTTTGAGCGGCAACCCTCTGGCTATGGCAGCCGGTATCGCCAACCTTACCTACATGCACGGACACAATGTCTGCAGCCAGCTGGAAAGCATGACGGCCATCCTGACCGGAGGCCTTGCTAAAGCCGCTGCCAAGGCAGGAGTGCCTGTACAGGTGCACCGTCTTGGTTCTATGTTTACTGTTTTCTTTACTGATCAGGAAGTTTATGACTATGACAGCGCCTGCACAAGCGATTTAGATGCGTTCCGCATTTATTTCCATAGCATGCTGGAACAGGGCATTTATCTTCCTCCATCTCAATTTGAGACCAATTTCTTATCTCTGGCCCATACGCCTGAAGATATCGAAAAAACATTACAGGCAGCTGAAATAGCTTTTAGCACAGTTGCTGCTGCGAAAAAATAAAGTGAAAAACAAAAACGTCATAACCTAAAGGTTATGACGTTTTATTTTTGATTATTTTTGTTCTTGTTTTTGAACTTCTACCGGAGCAAAAATAAACTCCGTCAGCTTGCCCTCTTTATTAAAGCCATAAATCACACGTACCAGCTGCTGTTTACTGTAGCTTCCCAGATAAGTCAACCGGTCACCCTGATCAAAACGCTCATAAGCAACAAATTTCATTTCCTTCATTGTCCCTAAAGTATCTTTGACCTGCTTTTGCAAAGCAGCAAAAGCTTTTACATCCATTTTTTGCTTCAGTTCGGGGCTAAAACCCGCTGCAGCACCTGCATAACCGCTGTCGTCCGCAACAGTCAATGCCGCTACAAACTTATCAACTATTTTCTGCTGTTTATTTAAATCATTACCGTCTCCGGCAGCAAAACAAACCGCGGCCATTGCCACTGTTAAAACTACAGTTACCAGCATTACTAATTTTTTCATATAAGTCATCCTCTCATCACTGCAGGTCTTTATCAAAAATTGCCTGCTTACTATATCTTAATTATAACCGATTCAATGTTATCGTCAATGTTTTTATCTTACTGAGCATTCAGCCATTGCTGGATAATAACGCTTTTCTGACCCGCAGTCCAGCTAAGGTCATCAACCGCCAGTTCTAAATCACCGATCATCATTTTCCGCCCGTCATCATGGGCATAATCACTGACACGCCACAAAAGCGGATAACCCTTAGAGGCCAGTAAATCTTTTGAATGTTCTGACAGCAAATAGTCCATAAAAGACTGTGCTTCTGCTAAATTTGCCCCTTGGAGAATAGCAGCACCGGTAATACAGTTTTTATTACCGTCTTTGACTAAAGTTGCGAATAGATCGCGATTTTGCCTTTCCAGCTGCAATGCTGTGGAAAGTGAAACTACCGCGATCGTTTTTCTGCCGCTGCGAACCGCTTCAATAGCCTCCCATTCACTGGCCGTATATAAAGGCAGCTGGCTGTTAAAAGAAGCCGCATACTCCATAGCTTTAGCTTCGCCGCGCAGCTGCCAGATAGAAGTTATCATGCCATAACTCCGACCGCCGTTTTTAAAATCAGCCAGCGCTGTTTCTTCCCAAAGCTCCGGTTTCAGCAATTCATCCCATGTCTCAGGAGCATAAAGCCCCAACTCGCGCAGTCGGTCACGATTAGTCAAAAATCCTATATAATCGACATAAAGACCTGTCCAGCGCCACTGATTCTCACGCATTTCAGCAGGTACTTTATAGGCCTCCCTCGGCCTGTAGCTGCGCAGCATTTTCTGCTCTCCTGCCAGATAATATTCTTCAGGCGTACCGCCAAGCCAGACATCGAATTTTCCCTCTCTCAGAAAATTAAGCCGTTCATCCAAATTCCCTGCCGGCAAATGTCTGACTTCAACTTTCACATTCTGCTGTTTGGCAAAATCTTCCGCTAAAATATCTGTCATTGTTTCATTCAGGCTGCTGCAGATCTTGATACTTTTCTGTTCTTCTTTGATGTTACTGCTACAACCGCTGCAGAGAAACACAATTGACAGCACTGTTACCAGAATTACTTTCATAGTTCGACCGCCTTTTATGGTAATAAATTAATTATACCACAAGGGTACGCATTACCGCGAAAAATCACTATCATTGATCAAAATTCCCGTACAGCTGCTAATTTGAACTTAATTATTGACATCAGTGCTTTTTTTAAGTATAATTTATACGTTAGCTTAAGCTAACTGTTTGGGGTTGCCCGCTTCCAAACTTTTACACTTATCAACTTAACGCTCACTCGATACTGTGCTTAACAGCTCTCACGCACAGTTTTTTTATTTTCTCGAGTTAGCTTAAGCTAACTTTTCCAATACACTTCAAATCACATTAACAAATTACTTTACAAATACTCAAAATAGCCTCTGCTGTTATAGTTCAATGTGTTATAATTGATTATAGTTGATTTTTATTCGTCATTTTTATATTTCTACCGGCTGCAGCAGCAGTAGGTACATTTATCTGCGAGGTCTGCCATATGCCAGAACGTTTATTAAAATACTACCGCCCTTACCGGAAAACATTGTTTTTTGCTTTGCTCGGATCCGTTATCACATCCGCCCTTGATTTATGTTTTCCGCTCTTTATGCGCTATATACTGGGCGATGTACTGCCCGAAGGCAATCTTTTCCTCTTAGGGCAGGCTACGATCATCTTGCTTTTTTTATACCTGCTTAATTTTATAATCAGTTATCAAGTCTCAAGACACGGCCGCCTAATGGGTGCAAAAATAGAACAGGATATGCGCAGTGACCTTTTTCAGCATGTCCAATCAATGTCTTTCCGTTATTTTGACAACATCCGTATCGGCCAGCTGATTTCCCGTATTGTCAGCGATATTGCCGAGATCCGTGAGCTTGTTTTTCTTGGTCCTAATTACCTGCTGGTCTGTACTATAACCATGCTTGGTACTCTGGGAATACTTATTTATCTTAACTGGCCTTTAGCGTTACTGGTCAATCTGCTGCTGTTAGGAAAAGCTTATGAATCAGTTGCTACCAATCATGCACTGAAACAATCAGGGCGTATGATCCGCGAACAGGTCGGTAATCTTACAGCACAGACAAATGAAAGTCTGAATGCCATACGCCTAGTTAAATCCTTCAACAATGAAGAATGGGAAGAAAAACGCCTTGATAAAAACGGACAAGCTCTTTTACAGGCACGTAAAACATCGTTCGACCTTTTATCACGCCTGAACAGCAACGCTGTATTGTTTTCCAATGTCACTAATCTTGTTATCATTGTCGTAGGCGGCGCCATGATCGCATATGGTAAAATGCAGATCAGCGATCTGGTCGCCTTTTTACTGTATGTATCAATCTTTATCCGCCCCATCCTGCGCCTGACCGCATTAGCAGAATCCTATCAGAAAGGTATGGCCGGTTACCAGCGCTTTTGCCAGCTGATGGATACCCCTTCTGAAAATACAGATCTGCCCGGCGCAGTCGACTGTGGTACTTTAAAAGGCTCTATTTCCTTTAAAAATGTCAGCTTTGGCTACGATCCCGGCAAACCTGTTATTCAAAATTTTGATCTTGATATCGCTGCCGGTGAAGTTATCGCTTTTGTCGGCACTACAGGTGTTGGTAAAAGCACGATCTGCAATCTGCTGCCGCGTTTCTATGAACTGCAGCAGGGCGTTATAACCATTGACGGAATGGATATCCGCAATGTGACCTTAAAATCACTGCGCCGTAATATCGGCATAGTTCAGCAGGATATCTTCCTTTTCTCTGACTCTGTACGTGAAAATATCGCTTACGGCAACCCTCATGCCAGTATGGAAGAAATCATCACCGCTGCCAGATTGGCCGAAGCTGATGCTTTTATCAATCAGCTGCCGGATGGTTATGACAGCCAGCTTGGTGAACGCGGTGTTAAATTGTCCGGAGGCCAAAAACAGAGGATTGCCATTGCCCGTGTTTTTCTCAAAAATCCGCCCATCCTGATTTTAGACGAAGCGACTTCTTCCCTGGATAATGAAACGGAAAACCTTATCCAGGAATCACTGATGCAGCTGTCACGCAACCGCACGACCCTGATCGTAGCCCATCGCCTGGCAACGATCCGTCATGCCGACCGTATCGTTGTCCTCACCCCCAACGGTATCAGCGAACATGGTTCTCATGACGATCTGATGGCTTTGCAGGGAGAATATTACAAGCTTTATATGGCACAGTTCAGTAAAAGCCCGCTAAATTAAAAATAAAACCCTCGGATGAAAACATCCGAGGGTTTCCTTTTTCATATAAACAGCTTTTTAATTATTCGCGGTCAAAGATCATTACTTTTTCAAAATCAAGATATACCTTTTCTCCGTCGGCAAATTCTTTCAAGTCTGCCCCTTTGACGATAACGCGTACATCATGATCACCGACGGTAACACGGTAATCAACAGCATCACCTAAATAGAAGCGATGCGTCAATGTCCCTTCAAGCATACCACCGCCGCGGCTCATCGTAATATTCTCAGGACGTACAGCGATGGTAGCACTGCCGGAAACACCCGAAGTATTGGGGAAAGAAGCTGTAGTACCTTGCAGGTATACTCTGTCATCCGATACTTCACCCTGCATAAAATTGACCAACCCGATAAAATCAGCAACCATTTTGTTGGCAGGATTGGTATAAATTTCATGCGGAGCACCGATCTGCTGCACTACGCCTTTACTCATAACAACTACGCGGTCGCTCATTGCCATGGCTTCACCCTGATCATGGGTTACATAAACAACGGTAATACCAAGTGCTTTTTGAATCGACAGGATCTCAAAACGCATGCTTTCACGCAGTTTAGCATCCAGATTGGATAACGGTTCGTCTAACAGCAGCAAACCTGGCTGCGCAACCAAAGCACGAGCCAAAGCGACACGCTGCTGCTGACCGCCGGACAGCTGATGCGGATAACGGTGGCCATATTCGCCTAAATGCACGAGCTCCAGCATTTCATTTACTCTTTTCAAACGTTCCTCTTTGGGAACCTTTTGGATCTTCAGCGGGTAAGCCACATTTTCAACAACCGTCATATGCGGCCAAACTGCATATGACTGGAATACCATACCGATATCGCGATTTTCCGGAGGAACAAATTTATTCTGCGACGAAGAACTGACGCAGTGGTCACCGATATAGATCTCGCCTTCTGTAGCTTTTTCAAAGCCTGCGATCATTCTCAGGGAAGTTGTTTTACCACAGCCGGAAGGACCGAGGATAGAAACGAATTCGCCGTCTTCAACCGTCAGGTTAAAATCATTAACAGCCGTTACAGGCCCGAAACGTTTAAATACATGTTCAATACGTACTTGTGCCAATTTATTCCACTCCTTCTTTAAATTCCCACATTGCCTTTGGTCAGTTTGTTAAGGATCAGGTTACCAACCAAAACGATAGTCAAAATGATTACTGATAATACAGAAGCATTTTGTGTATCTGCATAAGTTTGCAGCTCGTACAGCAAAACACCGATAGTTTTAGTTTCTGCACCGTACAGAAGGAGCGACATCGTCAGCTCGTAGAAAGACGGCATAAAGATCAGGAACCAACCGGCGATGATGGACGGAGCGATCAACGGCATAATAATATCTTTACAGGTTCTGATCCAGCTGGCACCTGAATTTAATGCTGCTTCTTCAAGAGAAACGTGCACCTGACTCAGGGAAGCCGCTATTGTCCGCACAGACATGGTCATATATTTGACCAGATAGCTGACGACCAGAATCCACATCGACGAATAAAGATTGAGACCGAAATTACCGGAGAAGGTGATAACCAGAGCAAGGGCGATAACGATACTCGGAGTAGAACCGCCGATAACGGTCAGCAGATCCGGGAAGCTACGTCCTTTGACTTTTGTTTTAACGGCCAGATAAGCAATGAACACTGAAAGTATCGTACCAATAGTGGCGGCGATTACGCCATACACGACCGAATTCCAGATACTCTCCATATACTGACTGCTGGTAATAACAGGCTCCCATGCATCAAAGCCGATATTCGACCAGGTAACTCCGCGCGACATACTCTTTAAAAGTGATGTCAGCAATATAGAACCTAATGGTAAAATTACTGCAATAAACGCATATAGACCTACACCACAGAAAGCAGGCCATTTCCATTTGCCAAGCTCTACGATATTAGGACGGGTACTCTTACCGCTGATCGTTGTATAATCCTTGCGGCCCAGCATCCAGGTCATAAAGAACAGTAAGAAGTTGGCAAGGAACATCAAAGATGCTGCTAAAGCCGTGGCATCACGGATACCCTCATCATTACCCATGTAAATATAGGTGACGATACGGGTAGTCATAACCTCGATATTACCAGGCATACCAACAATGGCAGGAATACCGAAGCAGGAACCGGCAGCAATGAAAACCAACAGACCGCCTGCTAAAATACTTGGTGCCATCAAAGGCAAAGTAACATCGACCAGGGTACGCAGAGGGGAAGCTCCGGAAACACGTGCCGCTTCTTCGAGCGTCGGATCCATTTTTTCCATTGCCCGGGAAATGGTAATAAAAGCAAAAGGCGAATAAAACAGGGTCAATACCCAAGCCAGACCGCCCATAGTATAAATATCAAATGGAGATTGCTGCAGTTGCAGAATCCACTTAAAAATCGAATTCAAATAACCGACGCTGGGATTTAAAAGCTGTACCCAGGCAATCGCACCAACATAAGGAGGGATCATATAGCTGGCAACCAGTAAAGTCCGGTATGTTTTTTTACCGGGCATATCGGTGCGGCCAACAAGCCAGGCCAGCGGGAACGTAATAATAACACTGGCTACCATAACTAAAAGCGATAGCTGCACAGTATTGGACAAAGCACGCCAGTTAACATCCTGACTGTAAACATCAGCATAATTGCCGAAATTGATGGCTCCATTAACCATAATACTGTCATAAAGCAGTATTCCCATCGGGAAAACCACAAAATATAATAATAAAATAACGGAAACAGCAATAACTATGAATTTACTATTAAATCTAGGTAAAGACCCCACTATGGCTCCTTTCCCCGGCTTTGAGACCGGTGAAAAATCATTTACAGGATTTTCCTGCAAAGAAATTGGAAAACAGGGATCGTCAAAAACGACCCCTGATCCCTTAAAAATTGTTACTCAACAAATTTTAATAAGAACTATTCCATAACTCTTACGCGGAAAGCCTCTTTGATTTGAGCATTTTCTTTGGAAAGTTTTTCCCAGTTTACTTTAATAGCTTTATCAGAGAAAGTTTTCAGAGCAGGAGCGCCTTTAGGCGGCTCTACGTCACCGCGTACAGAGTGCATCCAGCCTTGAACAACTGCCTGCTGACCATCTTTAGACAACCACCAGTCAACCAGAGCTTTAGCACCTTCGGGGTTTTTGGTTGCTTTAAAAATAGCGATCGGAGACGGGATGATGATAACGCCGTCTTCAGGATAGGAAACTTTCAAAGGCTCATTTTTAGTATTAGCCAATTTGAGGACGTTTTCTTCCAAAATCATTGCAGCAGCATATTCGCCGGTCAGCAATTTGTTCTGAATAGCAGAGTTGCCTTCTTCAACGCGAATATCATTAGCTTTCAATTGGTCGAAATATTCCCAGCCATATTTATCGGCCAAAGCGCCAACCGCTACATAAGCAGTACCGGAAAGCATTGGGTTCGGCATAGCGATTTTGCCTTTCCATTTCGGATCGGTCAGATCTTTCCAGGATTTCGGAGCATCTTCGGGTTTCAGTTTATCAGAGTTATAAGCAATGATCATGTTGCAGACACGAACAGAGGACCAAGCACCGTTCTTGTCTTTATCAGTGATGACATCTTTCAGGTTCGGGGAAACATAATCAAGCAGCAAACCTTGATCCTGCAAAGTCAGGTAGTAGGAAGGATCAGCAACCATCAGAACGTCAGTACCGATTTTGTTGGCTTTGATCTCGCCGGTAATTTTAGTGATTACTTTTTCAGTACCGCCCTGGAACCAGGTAACTTTCATATCAGGGAATGCTTTAGCTACATTAGGTTTACACATTTTATCGATGATATCAGGATAAATAGAGGTATAAACCATAACGTCGCCTTTAGGACCGCCTTTAGAATCTGCAGCTTTCTTATCGTCGCTGCCGCCGCAGCCGGCAACTGCTACTGATAATGCCAGAACTGCTGCTGCAGTGCACAACCATTTTGCTTTTTTCATTAAACATCCACTCCTTTGTGTTGTCATACTACCCTTAAAGTTCGCCCGGCTTTGTAAAATTCCTGCTTACATTAGAAAAAAAGTTTTACAAAAAATTAAAATTTATGTCACATTTACGCCTTATTTAAAAAACATTCCATTGTCAATCGACAATACGACACTTTTGACCCTATGGGATTTTTTGTGTCCCGCGATTATACGACTGCAAAAAAATTTAATTCCCACGCCGGCACATACGGATGTTTACGCAGATAAACCTTATATTCAGGCACTAACTGCCACATAAACAATGGCAGCAGGAAAATATCCGCATCGTGATGATAAGCGGCAATAAATAATTTAGGTTTATTACGTTTTATCTGCTCCTTTCCCCCTTTCAAAGCCTCCATCTCAGCGCCTTCCACATCCATTTTGATGTAAGTTACACGCTCATCTTCAAGCAGTGTATCAATATCGACAGCCTGCACTATGTGACGCTGGCCTGTCAGCAACGTTGACTGACGGCCGCCGCTGTCAGAAAAAGACAGTTCTGCCGTTTCTTTCCAAATGGCTCTTTCAAAAATTTTGATATCGGACAAACCACTTGCATCTAAATAAGCAGATAATTTTTTATAATTACGCCTATCCGGCTCTGCCGCAAAAATCCGATTATATTTATTATTAGTCAGCTGTAAAAATTCCCTGATCGTATCACCATTATAGGCACCTAGATCAGCATACGTTTCTTCTTCGCTCCAACTGAAAATACTCTGCAGATCTTTTAGCCGCTCCGTCTCACTTTGCCATAAATAATGCAGTTTACCGCTCAGCTTATAATTCAGTGATGCTGCAAACACGTCTCGGGACCAATCATCAGCCAAATTGTCATATACCTGCTGCAATTCCTGCTGATGCTGCTGCAGCCAGTCAAACGAAACTGTTTCATCTCCGGGAAACAGCGGCAAATGCGGCGCTACTGTTTCATGCATTGTGCTCAGCTCCTGAAAGCGGTTTAAAACTGCAGGCGACTCTGAGGCAAAGGCAATAACAATCAGAAAATCACCCAGCCGATCTTTAACTGCGGTATAAGTCTCGACCATATGACCACGAAAAACCTGCCCGCGAACAAATTCATCACTGGCAAAAATACCGGCGACCTTTATTTGCATCCTGTCACACAAGTCAATAATCTGGTCGGCACCGTTACCCATTCCATATAAAACAACAGGCTTGTCAGTCAGCTGCAAAATCTGCCAAACGTCCTGTTTTTCCTTAATAAAATCCAACATTTACGCCGCTCCCTTCTCTACAACTTTATTGTACACGAAACTTTACCTGCCGTCATACTTTTATTGCGTTAACTTTTACCATTCTTATGGTTGACATACCACCATCAAGTTTTATATACTATTATCGTAAACTTAATTTCAGTTTATAGTTAACCATAATTAAGGTGATCTTTATGTCTACTTTTAAAATTCGTGAAATCAGTGAAATTGCCTTATTGGCAGCATTTATCGCCGTCAGCGGGGCTTTTAAGCTTCCCAGCTTTATTCCAGGAAGTGAATTTCAACTCTCCGCTCCTATTGCTGTAGCGATCTGCGGTGTTTTTGGCATCAAAAAATATCTGCTTGCAGGTATTCTGGCCTCTGCCGGCGGTTTACTCCTGGGTACGCAAACTATTTTCAACGTCCTTATTGCAATGCTTTTTCGAATAGTCGTTGCCTTATTATATGCAGTTTTAGGAAAAACCAAAATCTTCTACCTGTTATCAGGACCTGTCGCTTCCTCCGCAGCACGTCTTGCACTCAGTCTTTTTATTGGTAAGGCAGTCTACCCTCTGTTGGCAGCAGCTCTTCCTGGAATGATTTTCACAGCATTAACATCCGGGTTATTTGCTTCTGTTTTAGAGAAAACATTAACCCTGACAAAACGCGTTTACGAACGTTCTTGACCGCTACTTTTTCTATGCCTGAAGTCAAAACTTCAGGCGTTTTTTATCCTGCTCTAACTATACTTGCCCAGACCTTTTTATAATGTTAAAATAGTACTAATAATATTTGCCGGAATATTCTTACTGCTCACTAATTTTCACCGGCTGTGTTTTATTACACGATCAATCAAACGGCACTATTGCCAACGGAGGACTTGTTATGATTTTGCAAGAATCTGGAGAAAACTATTTGGAAACCATTCTGATGCTGCAGCAGCAAAACGGCAGTGTCCGTTCTATCGACATTGCAACGCATATGAATTTTACCAAAGCCAGCGTCAGCAGGGCTATGAGTATTTTAAAACGCGAAAATTACATTCTGATGGAAGCGGACGGCAACATCATTCTGACTGAAACAGGGCTCGCTAAAGCAAACGCTGTTTTGGAAAGACATCTGCTGTTAACTCGCTTTTTACGCGAAAATCTTGGCGTATCCGAAGAAACAGCTGAAAAAGATGCCTGCCGAATCGAACATGTTATCAGCCCCGAAACCTTTACCGGGATAAAAAAACTCATCAAAAACTCTTAACAATTCAAAGGAGCTGTTTTAACAATGATGAAAAAATTACTTCTTTTGCTTACTGTTGCCATCGCAATGCTGGCATTGCCGCTGGCCGCTCATGCAGACAAAACGAAATGGACGAATCCCAATTACGATTTTAATAAACTTCACCGCATCAATTTGGTTTCCATAAGTGTAGTCGATCCTGTCGGCAGCAATTTTACTGTTGACGATATGGCGACCGAAAAAATAATAAGTGCTTTACAAAAAGCTTTAACTAAAAAAGATTATGTTTTTGATACAAGCATCGAATCAAATCTTTCAATTACCAAAGAAGATGCTTCCCAACTGACCAAAGATGCTTTAAGCGGCACTTATACAGATATATCGACCAAAATAGCGCCTGCTCCAACTGCTGATCTGAAAATAATCGCCCATAAATTTGGTTACAACAGACGGGTCATCCCCGCTCACGAAGAACCGCGTACCAGATATTACAAAGAAAAGGTCAAAGACAATAAAGGAAACTGGATCGAACGGGATGCAGAACGAACTGTTTATGAATATGTTCCGGCCAGCACTGTATATGACGGCTACGTTGATGTAGCTTTTCATCTTTTTGACCCTGCTACAGGAAAAATAATTTTCAGTCTGCGCGATACACGCAGCCGTACAGCAGACAGTGATACAACAAATATGTGGCAGCGCATGGCCAATGCTTTCGTTCAGGATCTTGATAAAGCTGCAAAAAAATAACTCTGCAAATTTCTAAACACCCTTTAAATAATTAAAGGGTGTTTATTCTTGTATACCTCTGTATCTTAATGATATTTTTTCCTAATTTGCTTGACACTCTATTCAAAGATGTTATAATTTAGTATATCAAACTGAATACGGTAATGCAGGTTCCGTCAGGAATAACAGAGAAGACCGGTTAAAAGCCGGCGCGGTCCCGCCGCTGTAAGATGGAGCAACGCCTATAGAACCACTGGAATATTCCGGGAAGGAAGGCCGAGCCATGAAGTCAAGCCAGAAGAACTACCTGCATCGCGATCTTAGTGACCTGCGAAGGACGGGGAAAGATCATGGGTCTAACCATGTTTTATCACCATCCCTAATATTTATGGATGGTTTTTTTATTACCTATTCAGAAAATAATCAGAGGAAAGAGGAATAATTTATGAAAAAACTGCTTTCAATGTTAGTTATGGCTTCAATGATGGTTTTTGCACTGGGAACTATGGGCGCTTCTGCCGCTGCTAAAGCACCGAAAAACGACAAGGCTGTCGTAGTAGTCAGCTTCGGTTCGACCTTCGACGACACCCGTACGAAAGATATCGGCGGTATCGAAGAAGCTGTTGCCAAAGCTTTCCCGAACCGTGATTTTAAACGTGCTTTTACTTCCTACATCATCATGGAACGATTGGAAAAAAATAAAGGCATCAAAGTCAACGATTTGCCTGCAACCTTAAAAGAACTGAAAAAAGCCGGTTATAAAGACATTCTCGTACAACCGACTCATTTGCTGCACGGCGAAGAATATGAGCATAAAGTCCTGACCACCGTTGATAAATTCAAAGGTGATTTTGACCGCATCGTTGTCAGCGATCCTCTGATGGTAGGTAAAAACGATTTCGCTATCGCTGCTTCCGCTGTTGCGACTCAATTCCCGACTCTTGGCAAAGGTGAAGGCGTTGTCTTGATGGGTCACGGTTCTCCCCGTGATAACAACCAATCCTTTGGCAACACCTACAAAATGCTGCAGGAAACCTTTGATAAAATGGGTTTACCGGTAGTAGTTGGCACTGTTGAAGAAGTGGATACTCCTAACGTGGACGAAGTTCTGGAACAAATCAAAGCACGCGGTTACAAAACTGTGCATATGTTCCCGCTGATGATCGTTGCAGGCGACCATGCCAACAACGATATGTACGGCGATGAAGAAGATTCCTGGAAATCCATGATCGAAAAAATGGGCGTTAAAACTGTAGGTCACCTGCAGGGTATCGGCCGCAATGCCGCAGTACAGGCTATTTATGTACAGCATGCAGTTGCTGCTGAAGCCGGTGTCCAAAGATAAATAATTACTGTTAGTCCAAAGGACGTTCTTCTAAGGAAGAACGTCCTTTTATGTTCTGGAAATCAGTACAAAAATATTACAGCGTTTTTATTTTAATAAAATTTTCTGTAAATTTGTTACCCTTTGTTGCTGCTGCTCTTGCTTTATGAGATATTAGAATGCTATACTTTAGTCATTGAAAGACATTATATATGAAGAAAGGGTGTTGCACCAATGGGTTTAGTAATCTCTGCTCTTGTTACTTTTTGGGTCGGCTTTCTGATCTACAAAAAGTACAAACCTCAACCGGTCTTATTCTTAGGCGGTATGATCTTAATGTATATTGCCGCAATTTTCGGTTACGGTACTATCTTACCGGCCAAAGCCGCTACAGGCTCTACTTTCTTTGATGCTTTTGAATTTATTCGCGCTACCATGAGTTCTAATGCCGGCAAGCTCGGTATGAACATTATGGCAGTTGGCGCTTTTGCCCGCTATATGGACAAAATCGGAGCTTCCCGTTCTTTAGTTCGTCTGACTATCCGTCCTTTACTGGCTTTAAAATCACCTTATATCGTTTTATCCGGCACCTGGGTTGTCGGTATGCTGATCGGTCTGTGCATCAACAGTGCATCTGGTCTGGCCATGCTGCTGATGGTCACCATGTTCCCGATCCTGATCGGACTTGGTGTCAGCCGTCTGTCTGCTACGGCTGCTGTTGCTACTACGCTCTGCTTCGACTGGAGCCCCAGTGATACCGGCACCATCCTTTCTGCTGAAACCGCCGGCTTGAACCCGGTAGTTTACTGGACTGACTACCAGGTACCGATCGTTTTGGTTGCTTTCGTTGTTGTCGGCACACTGCACTATTTCACTCAAAAATATATGGATAAACGCGACGGACATGTCGTCCAGCCGATGGAAGTTGAAAAACCTGCTGAAGATGATCCGGCTGACAGCGCGCCGCTCTGGTATGCGGTCCTGCCGGTTATCCCGCTGGCTTTGATCCTCTCCTTCAGCCCGCTGTGGATCACCTCAATCAAAATGAACATCGTTATGGCTATGTTCATTGGACTTTTTATTGGCGCCTGCTGCGAATACATGCGCTGGCATGACGGCAAAAAAGTTCTCGGCGACATCCAGACCTTCTTTGACGGTTTAGGAATGCAGATGGCTAACGTTATCACCTTGATCGTAGCCGGTCAGACTTTTGCTCAGGGCCTTCTGTCCATGGGTACTATCAATGCGCTGATCTCCGGCAGTCAGGGCTTTGGCTTTGGCCCGATGGCTATGATGCTCGTTATGGTCGCTATCATCACCTTCTCGGCTATCGTTATGGGCAGCGGCAACGCTCCGTTCTTTGCCTTTGCGGCTCTGACACCTGCTGTTGCAGCCCATACAGGACTGCATCCGGTACTGATGCTTCTGCCGATGCATTTTGCGGCTTCTATTGCCCGTAACTGTTCACCGATCACAGCAGTTATCGTTGTATCCTCCGGCATGGGCGGCGTTTCTCCGTTTGACCTGGTAAAACGTACCGCTATCCCGATGGCCGGCGCAATGCTTGTTAATATCGGTATGACCTTCTTCTACTACTACAGAGGGTAATTGAAATTTTGATAAAACAGAATAGCTGCCTGCGGGCGGCTATTCTTATTTTAGAAAGGATGTGTAAATCATGTTCATCTGCGACTGTCACTGCGACACACTTACCGAGCTTTACAAAAAAGGCACTTCCCTGTATGACAACGATCAGCACTTCGACATTAAACGTCAGATAGAACTGGGCGGCGGTCTGCAGTTTTGCGCTATTTTTGTCCCGACCCACGAATTCCGTTACTACGGAGGACTGCGTTATACGCTTTGCCTCCTCGACAAATATAAGCAGGAGCTTAAAGCACTGCAGGAGAAAGGCATCGACGTACTTCCCGTTTTAACTAAAGCCGATGCTGCCGACGTGCTCAACCACAAAGCAGCAACTCTGCTGGCTATCGAAGAAGGCGGCGCTATCGATGGCAGTCTGGAAGCCCTGCGCATGCTCTATGAGCTTGGCGTGCGCGCTATCACCCTTACCTGGAGCAACCGCAACGACATTGCCGACGGCGTCAACGAAGAATGCAGCGGCGGCGGTCTGACCACCTTTGGCCGTCAGGTAGTTGCAGAAATGAACCGTCTGGGCATGCTGGTAGACGTTTCCCATATTGCTACAGCGGGCTTCTGGGATGTTATCGAAACTTCTACCAAGCCAATCATTGCTACCCATTCCAATGCCAAAACACTTTGCAGTCATCCCCGTAATCTCAATGACGACCAGATCAAAGCCATCAATGCCAATGACGGTCTGATCGGTATCACCTTTGCCGGACAGTTCCTGGAAGAAGATTATAACAATGCCTGCATCGACAGTGTGTACCGCCATATCGATTATATGCTGAACCTTTTGGGCAATGACGACCACGTCGGTTTCGGCAGCGACTTCGACGGTATCAGTCACCCGCCTTATAATATCCATGGCGTACAGGATTACAAACCGCTGATTGAATACCTGCAAAGCAAAAACTACAGCGACAGCACCATCGAAAAAATCACCCACAAAAACGTGTTGAACTTGTTGAGTAAGGTTTTATAATCAAAAAGAGCTTCTGTTTTTAGCAGAAGCTCTTTTTGATTTTGGCCCTAATATTATAGCATTTTTTAGCTGCTAATTCACTTTAACACAAGGCGATAGCTTTCCTCCATCCATATGCAAATCTGCTCCTCAATGGTAAACAAATCTTACCTTTACATCTTCGCCACTCTCAACAAAACGAATGGTAAAATCTTCAAGTCTAGGAACTTCCTCCCACTCACCAACGCCAGGATTACGATCTACCCATCTAATAGTAAAATCCTCGCCACGCTCAACAATCCTAACTTTTAAATCCTCTCCCCGAGATACTATACGCACTTTACCATGATTCCAATAAGCATAACTTGTAATTGGTAAGGCCAGAATGCCCACCATCAAAACAATTACACTAAACAATGCTGTTAATTTTCTCATAAAGTTTCACTTTCTTTTCGGTAATTTTTATTAATAGTCAGCATAAGGATCAAAATCAGGATCTGTGTACGGATCGTATGACTTACCAGTCTTTAAACAATTTTTAATAATTTCCATATGCTCCTCTTCCCCACCTGGTGCCATGAAAGTAGGAAAACCTTCATCAAATTTTTCCACATATTGTTCTATAAGGTCTTCATATTTATCCATAATTTACTGCCTCCTGGATGTTTATACTATAGTTATTTTTTAAGCCTCTTTTAATCCTATCGATAATCTTATCTGCTTCTTTTTTAGTAATAGCTTCAAACTCACTGCCAGGGTCCCATTTCGCTTTCAGAAAGTCGTTGTTTTTAACGAATTTCTGTTCAACTGTCCTGTACACATACGCGTCGTAATCTTCGATTTTGATAACAGTATCATAACCTTTAGCGCCTAACCAGCCGTAATATTCTGCGTTCATAGCTTATCTGCCTCCCAGCTTATTAAATTTCCGTCCTGTTTTTTGTCATCGACAGAACAGCTTCAAGAGAATTTATGACACAGCAGATCTGATACTTTAATAGAAAACAGGCATCGTAAAACTCCGGATACCGCCTTCTTGTTTCTGTAAGTAACGGTAAAATAAACTTTTTGGTCTCTTCGATATACTCACCCAGTTTAGACGGCGAAAAGCCGTGCGCCATAAAAGAAACATTATTACAGCGATCCAGCAATTTCACAATAACAGCCTCACGATTTTCAATGATCGCGCAAAAGTAACGGCTCCTGGACTGGGCCTTTGTTTATCCATCTTTCACAGCAAACGTCAGCAGGCTTACTGCCCGGCGAACAGTTTCACTTACTGGCAGTTTATCCGGCGCTATATCACAATCTTCGCAGACGTCGTGAAGCAGCGCAGCCACAATGACAGCGTCGTCATATATACCCATTTCCAGAGCATGACAGGCCATATTGAGAGGTTGAACTATATACGGAACGCTTCCATCCCCCTTGCGATACTGCCCCGCATGTTTTTCTTTAGCAAAGGAAAGCGTACGCAGAGTTTCCGGCATTTTACGGCGATATGCGATTTTCAAACCAGTTTTGGTATCCATCATCCTCCCCACCCCTTCTGCATCATAATCATAACATTTATTCAGCCGTGTTTCCAACACGTTTACCTTGAAAAAAACAGATAAACTCAAGCTCAGCTTGAATTTACCTGTTTCCGGCTTCCAGCCTGCTTAGCGGCGAAAAATGTCCAATATTTTAATCAAAAACCTTTTGCCAATACTTTAACTACAAATCACCGATTCAAGGTGATTTGAGCTGTTTCCTTTATTCATAACAATCAAACCGTTCTTTATGAAAAGTAAAAATTTCTTTACCCTCGTACTTTTTATAGATCGCATAGATCGTTTTAAACTCATCTAAGGTAATCGCATGCTCGCCAATCGAAGGTACAATGTCTACCCCCGGCATACCATGTGCGTACAATTTACGTGTGATATTGATATACATCCACGGGCAGTTTGAGTAGTGTCCTTTGCACCAGCCAATCTTAAATCCTTCTTCGCGTAACCACTGCACAAACGGCGCATCAAATTCCAAAAATGATTTGTCGCAAACCAAAAATGCTCTTACATGCCCCTTGTTGATCCACTTTTCCTCTTCCATGAGAAATTCCTCCCAAAATTTACTCATAAAGAAAAGACCCATCACCTGATGGGTCTTAAAAAGTAGTCTTATAAGCCCATCATTCAGCCTTTAGCACCTTACCTTTGGCAGGTTGCTGTGTGGTCAACGGGGCTGTCCCTAGCACACTCTTTATGGTAGTTTCAGTATAACAAAAGAATAGTGGTAAATCAATAAAGTGTGAGAATACTAAAGTTATTCATGAATCTGCAATAGCTTATTATCCTTTTCGCTCAATAAGTTTAGCATTTTTTGAATAATTGGTATTAAATAATGATGCTCACATTTTTAACTAAACTCGCACTTATTATAATCGTCTAAGCTACCATGGCATTTTGATTAATACCATCAATAACTGTCCGCAAATTCATGAATACGGTAACATCATCAAACAATTCACTGATACTGCCCTGGTCAGTAAATGGGCTTTCCTGCAATACCGATAAATCTTTCATTAAACCATTTTTAACAATATAGTTTACAATTTGACGCACAAAATACATTTGCCTGCTATCCAATCCGGCATTATTTAAAAAGCCCGAAAAAGCTTCGTTAGCAGCCCTATGGTCTAACCCTACAATAGAGCGTACAAGCTCTCCTAGAGGTGTTGCTCCATATTGCGAGCTATATTGTTCTTTGGTGCCCAGGTCGTGCCACAGGATAGTTTCAAGCTCCTTAACGTCACTTTCAGTAAGCGGCATATTACTCTTGAGTTTTGCAATCACAGGCAGCTTTTGATTTTGCAGAATATAGTAATTGACCTTCTTTTTATACTGAACCAGATCGTCATTATCCAGTTCTGATTCACGCCATTCCATTGCCAAAAGATCGTCCATAAAGTTAGTATCATAATGTACTTTGAGCCCATCAGGAATAAACTTGATCAAATCGCGTAATTTAATGCGCAACTCTTCGTATCCTGTCACTCCAATACGATCCAAATAGTTGCTTTCCAGAATTTCTTCGATCAAGTCTTTTTGTGCAGCAACATCAGGTATTGTTCCCAGCTTCGCCAGCTCTTCAGCTTTGCCCCTAATATCATTCTGCGCACGTTTAAAGTTTTTTCCAGTTAACATCGCCAGCTCAATCTGGTAAACCAGCTGGTCAAAACGAGACGCTGTTGGATCATCACCCAAAGGCAACACTAATGGCGCAACATGTTCAGCAATTTCCTGCGTTTGTTTAAATTCTAACACCGTAAAATCCGCTTCAGACTGGTACTTATCAATCACACGCAAATGCTGCTTCACCGCAAAATTATCCCGGGGCAAAGCTTTGATCTGTGCAACTAAAGATGCCACAAGTTCTTTGCGATATTCTTGCAGCTCTGCTGTTTGCAGGCTCAGTTCCTGCAGCTTATAAACCATCTCCACCTTGGTGTTAAAAGTGCGCTCCTGCAAAGTTGGCACTGTACTTGCTTCACACCCCTTAGAATGCAAACGGAAGAATTCAAAGTTGCCGCACAAGTCAAAGATATAAAAAATTTCTTTATTTTGGCCATCAATCAAGCCTTCACAGGTTCTGGTTCCACGGCCAATCATCTGCCAAAATTTAGCTCTGCTCATAACCCTTTTAAAAAATACCAGGTTAAGTATCTCCGGAACATCGATACCTGTATCCAGCATATCTACCGAAATCGCGATCTGCGGCAATTTCTTTTTATCCGCAAAATCATCAATCAGACTTTGTGCATAATTAGTATAGTTATCAATCACACGTGCATAGTGCTGCGGATAGTCAGGGTATTCTTTATTCCACACTTTTAAAATCTTTTCCGCATGCAAGTGATTTTTAGCGAAAATAATAGTTTTTCCAATCTTGGAACCAAAATCTACTTTTTGCCCATGCTCCATTAAAATATGCAGTGTTTTTTTAATGGTATCCTCATTAAAAATCCACTGGTTCAAAGCACTGGAATCTATGGACTCGGGAATATTACCGTCCTGGTCAGCAAAAGTCTTTTCGTACTCTTCTTTTTCCTCTGGCGATAATTCGTCATAAGTAATCCCTTTAGTCAAAAATTTTAATGATGTTTCGACCGATTTAAAATCAATCAAAAATCCGTCTTTTACTGCCTGGTCAAGCTCATAGCCATAAGTTGGCACTCCTACTTCCAGCTCAAAAATCTCGTAGGTGTTTTTATCCATTTCATCTTTTGGCGTAGCAGTTAGACCCACTAACAGGGCATCAAAATAAGTAAAGATATCCTTATATTTATTATAAATACTGCGATGCGCTTCATCCACTACAATTAAATCAAAATGCCCCGGAGTAAACAGGCGCCCGCCTTCCTCATTCCGCATGGCATCAATACAATTCATCATAGTTTGATATGTCGAAAATACCGCTCTGGCATTGGCATCTTCTTTACTATTTGTTAAATCGCACAGCGAAAGGTTAGGCAGTTCGTTATGAAAAGCACGCTTAGCCTGAGTAACTAAAGCATTGCGATCTGCCAAAAACAACAAATTTTTGACCCAGCCGTGGCGAATCAAAACATCGGCTAATGAAATAACTGTACGTGTTTTACCGCTACCGGTCGCCATAACCAGCAGCGCTTTGCGGCGGTTACGCTCACCTATTGCATCACATACCGCTTGAATCGCTTCTTTTTGATAATAACGGCCTGAAATAGCATCGTTTATCTGTACGCCTTTTAAACCTTTGCGGTCTTTTAAAATACCAAAATACTGCTCCAAATCACGCTTGGAGTAAAAACCAGATACTAAACGCTCCGGGTAGTGCCGATCATCCCATAATCTTGTTTCGTAACCATTGGTTAAAAAAATAATTGGCCGTTTACCAAATTTTTGTTCTAAAAAATTAGCATATAAAACTGCCTGCTGACGGCCTTTTTCAACATTCACACTAGTACGTTTAGCTTCAATAACAGCCAGCGGCATACCGTCATCAGCAAAAAGCACATAATCCGCCGCGCCATAGCCCGATTTATTGGGCATATTATCGACAGGATACTCATCGTACCAGTTAACGCCGCGCTCCCAACCGGCATCCTGAAGCATTACGTCGATATACGCCTTACGTGTTTGGGCTTCCGTCATATCCATCGGCTTAACTTCATAGCCACGTTTGAGACGTTCTAAACGCTTCGCCGTCATGCCCGGGCGTTTGGGGAAGTTTTCATCAAGCAAAGTTTGGAAGTCCACTTCTTCTACTTCCGGTTGAGCCAAAGGCACCTCTGCCGGCTCAACAACTTTATTAATAATCCCCTTATCAAAGGACGTTTCTGCATAGCTGTCCGCATAACAGCAAGCTAAAAAGTCCAAAAAGCTATGTAAGTTTTCCAAAGCCAAAACAGCCTGGTCTTTATTGACGCTCTTAGGATTATGAGTAGCATTGTTACCAATTTTACGCAGGTAATTTATCTTCGCCGCCATCCCCGACGGTATTAAATCCTGAAAATCTTCGGTGCTGATGAGTGTAACCAACTTATCTGCATAGGGCTTTGTTAAAGAACTGTCTATGCTATACAACCATTTTACAGCAAACTCTAACGCTGTGCGGCACGCCGTAGCGCACAGCGCAGGCGAAATATGCAAAACACGTTCAGCCGAGATGGCAGCCTCGGCAAATGGTTCAAACTGTGGTTCTTTTAATAAAAAATCAAAGTTGGTTTTCATCAAATACACCTCATCATTTTACGACTAAAATATCTCACCCTTAAAACATTTTTGCAACAAAGATTGATAATTTTGTTCCATATCGGCTAGTGACTTTTGCAGTAAAGCTTTTTGCGCTTCAACTTTTTGTACGAATTCAGCAAATTGATTTTGAAGATCGGTAGGTGGAATAATAAAATCTAACTTATTTAATATTTCCATTGTTAAATATTTTGTATTTGTTCCCTTTGAATTATATCGCAACTGTTTTAACCTTAATTCTAATTGCATTTTAAAAATACAATATTTATTATGTGCGTTTTTTAATGTTAAAATATAGGTTCTCTGATAGGCATTAAATTTACCTGAATAATATTTTACATCATATATACCTGCAGCATTATTACCCGCAAGAATTAAAGCTTCACAATCAAAGGCATATACATCAATTAAAAATGATTCCTTTGCGCATGTAAAAAAAGGATATTGTCCATATGTTACCATTGCATTTGAATCAAGTTTTCCTGTAGTTGTGTTAAAAACACACTTCCACAACAAGCTTTCCCACCCTTTAGGATTAGTCACTGGATCACCAAACATTTCGATAAACTGTGATTTAATTAACAAATCCAATTTTTCTATTTGCTCTTTGCGTTTTTCGATGAGCGCATTGGCAGTATCCAGAGCAGTAGCTATTTTCTTTTGAATATCTAGAGGTGGAAGCGGGATTAGAATTTTTTCAATATCTTTTTTCCCAATTGCCTTAAATGTACTACCGACACCAATGTTTTCTAACTCTTTCTTTTTCCAAAGTAAATAATAATATATATATTTCGAATAACTTTTCTCTTTTTGACCTGATATCGCCGCCAGTCCACGTCCAATGCAACATGTTCCTTCCGCAATATTCACGTCACCAACTGGTGCACGTACAGACAATAAAATATCATTCTTATGTGCTAATTTTTTAGGACTCTTGCAATACATCCTTATTTTCGGATTCACTTTTCCAAAATCACTTTTTCCTTGAAAAAAAGGCATCCCCTCGCCCTCAGTATTATATGAATCAGATGATGGAGACTGTCCCATCACTAATCCTGCAATTTTATTTAATTGTAAGCTTTCCCACTTACTCACGCAACATCGCCTCCAGTTCTGCTAAGCCAGAGGTGATCTCACTTTCTAATTGTCTGATTTCTGTCATGATCTCGAGCGGATGCGGATATGTTTCTTCAACATACACTGTTTTTTTGTATTTATTTATCGAAAGGTCATAACCATTAGCTACGATTTCTGCTTTGGGTACTAAAAAGCTCTGTTCCGTGCGTTCACGCTTTGCTTCCTCTCCCAGGGATTTAAAGCGAGCCACAATGTCAGGTATATCACTGCCTACTATGGCAGTACGTTTATCGTCCAGGCTGTAACCGTCATTTTGCATGTCATAGAACCAAACATCATCCGTGCCACCGGCACCTGTTTTCGTAAAAATGATTACCGCCGTACTTACTCCGGCATAAGGTTTAAACACACCGGAAGGCATGGATATAATTGCTTCCAGACGATTGTTTTCTACAATCTCTTTGCGAATAGCTTTATGAGCATTGGACGAACCAAATAAAACACCGTCAGGAACAATAGAAGCGCAACGTCCGCCAGTTTTTAACATCCGTAAAAACAAAATTAAAAAGAGCAGTTCTGTTTTTTTGGTTTTAGCAACTTTTAGTAAGTCTGTTGATACACCTTCATAGTTCAAACTGCCTTTAAATGGTGGATTTGCTAAAATTTTAGTATATTTACCACTGTCAGTATTTTGCTCGGACAAACTGTCTTTATATGCAATATTAGGATTGGCGATACCGTGAGTCATCATGTTCATGGCACCAATACGCAGCATAGTTCTATCCATATCATAACCGGTAAACATGGTGCTATCATAATGCGTTTTTTGCTCTTTATTGTAAAAAATATCTTCTAAATATTTCTCTTTTAAATACTGACCTGCCGCTACCAAAAAGCCACTTGTACCGCAGGCAGGGTCGCAAATAGTGTCGCCTGGCTGTAAATCCATTAGCTCTACCATCATACGGATAATATGCCTCGGCGTGCGGAACTGCCCATTAGTACCGGCCTGTGCCAGTTTAGAAAGCATATACTCGTACAGGTCGCCGCGGGCATCTTGCTTATCCGGCATTTTATCTATTTGAGTATAGAGCTCGTCCAGTTCTGTTACTAGTCTTTCTAATAGCTGCGGTGTTGGCACTTTAAAAATAGCGTCCGCCATATACTTGGCATAAGTACCGCTGTTGCCATTTAATTGCTTGATAAAAGGAAACACTTCTGCCTGCATGATTTTGTACATGTCTTCAGCGGATTTATGAATAAATATTGACCATTTAAGCTGTTCTTTACCCTGAAATACACTTTTATGAGGAATACTCAGCATCAGACTTTCTCTTTGCCGGGTCTGGTCTATTTGGTCAAGATCACGGACAAACATCAAATAGGTGAGTTGTTCAATAACATCTAATGGATTGGCCAAGCCGCCCGTCCAGAATATTTCCCAAATTTTATCAACTTTATTCTTTAATTCGCCAGTAATCATGCGTGTACCCCTTAAGTGTTTTTGTATAGTTTCTTTTTGTGTTACCCTTTTAGCTATGTCATTTATTTTTTTAATGCTTGCTTATGCTAATTTACTATATTATATCGTGTATGCTAAATATAAACAACGTTGTAAGGCGAATAAAAGCTACTAGACAAAAATATCTAGCAGCTTTTATTTAAACAATTTCTATTTTACAATGATTTTCAAAATGTTCTTCTGCATTTACACCTTTAAAACACTCTTGTAACATCTTTATAATATCTATCTTCTCCATACCACTCAAATCAGCTTCCAAGTCATCTATAGAATGAGAATTTACATCAAACATTTTTTTTGCACCACTTACATTAGCTAACATATCCTTTGGGTCTATACAATTAAATTGAGTAAATGTATCAATTATTCTTCTAATTTGATTTAAGAGCATGCTATCTGATAGCACTGGACATCCATACATAATTTCTAAATCTTTCCAAAGTGCTTCATAACTTGTTTTAAAATCATCTTCCTCACACCCAATAAATTTCAAAACTATATTTTTACCACTAAAAGTCAATCGTACAAAACTATTTTTTTTATAACCTACACCATATTTTACATTTAAATAAAAATGAATATTATGTGTCAACAAGACAAACTTATTGTCTTCTTTTACACTGGCCATTAATTTTTTCAATTCTTCAATAATTATATACTGCATGGTGTCATCGTTAGAATTCATCGGATCATCAAATATTATCAACTTAGGTTTACTATTTCCTGCTTTTACTTCTTTTAATTTCTCAAGAAAATACAAAAACGCAATGATATTTTTTTCACCTGTAGAAAGCTCGTCCACATTTCTAATATCACCAGTTCTTTTGCACTTTATTTGATAAAATCCTTTCTCATCTTTATCTTGCATATGAACTAACTCAAAATTAACATATAATTTTAGTTTTCGATTGATTTCATCGGCTAATATTTTTTCATTTTTTGTAGATCTTACAAGCTCTTTTATCTCATCTTCTAACACTTTTATGTCACTTTGACGCACATTGATTCTTTCACGTTCTCGTTGTAAGTCACAGCCTATTTCAGAAAAAATTTTTTTAAATACTTCACATTTAGTATTTTCGGTAGCAAAGTTAAATTCTTCAAGGTATAATTTAACTTTATGCAATCTGAGTTTGTTTCTCGCTTCTTCTTTTTTTTCAGAAAGAACGCTACTATTATTTTTTTCCACTAATCCATTGTGTTTGTTAATAATAGCCTCTAATGAAGGAGGAATCTGTACTTTTAATGAATCTAAGGTTTCATATAAATATTTTAATTTATTATCTGCATTTGTTCTTAATTCATTAAGAAAAATTTCTATTTCATTTCTTTGTTCCGATAGACACCTACTAATATCTTTAGCTTCACCAATTTTATCTGGATAAAAAGAAGTGACTTCAACATCAAAAATACGCAATTTCTTCAGAACTTCATCAATTCCATCAATAAATTCTTGAATATCTTTTCGAAATCCTTCCACTTCATCAGCTGAAAAATATATCCTTAGTTTCTCTAATCTTTCTCGCGATAATTCATTCCCACAAAACGCACACAATTCTCCTGCTTCATGAATACCTACGCCCATTTTAGCAAATTCTTCTTTTCTTTTATTGCCAGAAAACTCTTCAAAAACATCTTTTGCTATAACTTTTCTGCATAAAAGTTTATTTAACTCGCTCAAGCAGATTGCTAAATTTAAATCCCAAAGCGGCAATTTTTTTGCATGTTTCTCTTCAACATTTAATGTTTTTTTAAGAATATTTATAGTATCTTCAGACTGTTCTGTTGCTATTGATATTTCTTTCTCAAAACAGTTTTTATCATAATTTGTGTCTGCTATCGTTGGATCATTTTCTTTCTTTATCTTAGATGCTGCTGTTCTAAAAAATTTATCTAGTTTGTCTTTTTGGTTGTTATATTCGGTTTTCTTTTCTTCATATCTTGCCCATAAATTATTTGGATCATCTGGTTGCTCACTGATATTTTTCTCTATTCTTTCAACATCTGATTTTATTTTCTCTATCTCAGCATTTTTTTCAGCGATTTTTTTATCAATTTCAACATTGTCCTTTCCTAAAATCACAGCATCTAACATATTGGATTCACTAACAACTGTTTCAAAACCTTGAAATACACTTACTTCATAATCAGTAGCATTATCCTTCAATAAATTAGTAAGCGTCGTCTTGCCAGTACCATTTTTACCAAATATAAAAGTTATATTTTTATCTATTGTGAAAGTATTGGTTTCAAATCTCTCTTCATTTGACAAATCCAACGTAATGTTTGACACAGTAATAACATCTCCTAAATTCTTATTGTAAGCAAGTGCGCAACTTATTTTATAATATATTTTATAATATATTTTATTTATATTCTTTTAGCTGTATTGTAATCATTATAGTCTATAAATGATTTATATGCCAATTATTTTGAATATAATATATTCAAATACCATTCAACTTATAATTACCTAAACTACAATTAAATTTTTCTTTATAAAACGCCATAAATTCATTGCTTTCACATCGCTTATTAATTTTGTACATCTCTTTTATTTCTGGCATTATTATTTTTACTATCACAAAACAAAATACAAACATAGGATCGTTCATAATTACATTATTTGCCTGTGTTATTACAGAACACAAAATAGTGGTTTGGATAATACTTTATACAATAATAATGTTAATACTTCTTCGATCGTAGCCATTAAAAAGCCGCGATACATCTTCACCAAAAACTTTCTCGCGTCTTAAAGATATGTCAGATCCTTCCTGTTCAACTTTTCCTTTCTTTTTCATGACTATGTCCCCCTCAATTTTACTCATAAAAAAGGCCCATCGATGATATGATGGGTCTTAAAGTTTCCTGTAAGCCCATCATTCAGGCTTTAGCATCTTACCTTCGGCAGGTTGCTGTGTTGTCAGCAGGGCTGTCCCTCGCACACTCTTTATGGTGACTTCAGTATATTACAAGGTCTAACACAAATACCTCTGTATTTATTACTTGCATCTATAGGCAATAATGGTAACTTTACCTTTTCCGGGATACTTTTTTATTTCATATTTTCTGGGGAATGCTTCTATTAGCTTCGGCAATTTAATAAACCCGAAAGTTCGCACATCAAAATCCGGTTTTACTCTTTTTATAAATTGTCCGGCTGAACTAACATTTACATAGCCTTCATCATCCTGGTACTTGTCAGATGCTATTTTTAATAAATTATGTATTACACTTATATCTTCTTTCGTAGAATCGACTGTAGCAGTTTCCAAGCATTCCTCTTCTATCTCTATTGCTTTTTCACTGCTTTCAGTTTTAGACTTTGCTGCTTTTATATTTTCGCCAAGGTTCTCCAGAAAAATAAATTCATCACAACTGTTTCTAAAAGCTTCCGGTGTTTTCTTTTCACCAACACCCATCACATATACTCCGGATTCATGCAAATTTATTGCCAACGGGGTATAATCACTGTCGCTGGCAACGATAACAAATGCATCATAAATACCTTTATGCAGCAAATTCATTGTATCGATTACCAACGCCATATCAGTTGTATTTTTACCAGAAACATAGTCAAACTGCTGCTCCGCTTTTATCGCTAAACGTTTCAGCTCATTTTCCCAGTTTTTTAATGTATCTTTTCTCCAATTACCATACGCTCTTTTTACAACGATACGGCCATGTGTAGATATTTCCTGTATAACATCCTCCAACTTTGCCAACTGAGTGTTATCTGCATCAATTAAAAGCGCGATTCTTTGCAAATTTTCCATAAAACACCTTCTTTACTATTCTTGATATCTTATAACAGCATTAAAATAAATAAGTACTTCTGATATCCTTAGAAATCCCCTAAATCAGTGGGCAAATACAATCCTTTCAATAGTCTTCCTATTAGTAATCAAAATATAAACATTTTCTTTCCCTGCTACATCACTTAAACAGGTTATTCTTTTTTACAAACATAATAAAACTCTGATAGATATTTGCTGTTCTATCCACAATATCCTGCTCTGTATAATCCGTCATCGTATTTGCCATAGTAAGAAGCTCATTATCCTTTGTGGCAACCTTCTTTTTGCCGCTATCTGTAGTGAATCCTTTGTAATATTTAATCTTGTCCGAAAAACGGTAATCAGAAGCACGAATGTTAATTCCTTCTTCCAGAAGCACTTTATTCCCAAGCTTTTCGAGGTTATTTTTATCCTTAAGCGTCTTCTCGTTCTCTTGACGTTTGCGAGCAAATATATGCTCTATTTCAAGTTTCTGCGCACCGTCTATCAATACTTGGTCTTCATCTTGGTACATCCACCACGCAAGCATCGAACGAGTGATAGGTCGACCATTCGTAAACACGTAGTTTTCGATCGCTGCGGTTACTTCCTTCTCATCCAACAGATAATCTGTAAATGCAATATCTTTACCATTTACAATATTTATCATTTCCGGATACACTGGTGTTCTCAGAGCATTTACGCCTGGTCTGATAATTGCATACGCCCATATAAAGGCAATCATTTTATTTAAGAAATCATAAAGTTTTGTTTCTTCCAGATTACCATCAGCATCCCTATTTGTCATAAAATATACTGACAAGAAATATGTCCACATACCGTTAGGTGCATAATTCAGCACAAATAATAACTTTAAGTTTCTTTCTGAGAACGCAGTAGACTGTTTTACAATGGAATCCCAGAATGCTGCAAGTGACTCCAAATCCGACAGTGCGACATCACTCTTCAAAATCAAATAGTTATTTCGCTCATAGAATTTTCTTAAGGCTTCAGTAGTCGTCGATCTTATACCGTTCTTAGCACGAAGGAAATACATATACCTTGTAAATAATTCATCCATAGGAGAACCAGTAGTCGTACTAAAAATAGAATCACATATCAGTTCCAATGCTTTCCATCTGGAAATGAAATTATCTTTTTCTCCCTTTGTGGAGTAATACTTATATAACTGTGCTTTGAAAATGTCAGTATCAGCCAACGGCTTTCCTCTATCATTCAATGTTGAAAAGATACGCAGTGCAGTATCCTGTGATTCTGCTTCGATCGGTAACAAAATACAGTTGTTCAAAATTCTCGTTGGCAAATAGGCAAAATAGGAAGGATAATCACTCAAGAAATCATGAATTTTTATCTCGAAGAAACGATATGTATCTGCATATCTACTCTTCATTGAAGAATCAACTCTTCCACTTTTTAAAATATTTATAAACTCATCTTTATCATCGTCAGTAGATACCTCAGAATCAATTTTTAAACGATTCATATTAGGCTTACCAAATTCATCAGTCTTCCAAATACATTTCTCGATGATTTCTCTTGTACTTCTTGAATTTTCATCTTTCATATTCTCAAACTTAGAGTAAAACGCACGGATCAACAACATTAATGTGGTAAGCCTCTGCTGTCCATCAATTACTTCAAGCTTTGCATTCTCATTTTTGAAAGTTACGATAGGCCCCAAGAAATATTCGTCACTATCGCTGTCAAACTTTGAATAGTCGTTATCTGGAAAAGCAAATGTAAAGATGTCATCCCATAATGTCTGACACTCATTCTCGCCCCATGCATACGGTCTTTGATAATCCGGAATCAAAAAATCGGCTTTCTTATCAGAAAACAACTGTCTTATTGTCTGTTGGTCTATATTGAGTTTTGACATACTCCACGTCCTCTTTTCCTTTGTCTTTGTATGCAATAGAGCAACCCATGTGCTATTACATTGGTAAAGCCCTTAATCTTATACTTTTTAAATCGCTATGTAGCCTCTTTTCTAAATTTTGTAGCTACGGATGATTTAATTCTATATCCAAGAGAAATTATCATATCCAAATTATAAAATCGCAATTCAGCACATTGCAAATCTTCACAAGTGTCTCCACTCGCACATCTTCATTTCTCTCGAGTTTCGCCATTGCGTTAGTTGTAATCTTCGTCTTTTCGCAAAGCTGTGTTTTGTTAATCTTTTATCAATCATTAATTTCCAAAGTTTGTCGTAACAGACAGCTATATTTTCTGCCTCCTTCTTGCTCAGTTATGGCATTGTTAACATTGTTTTCATTATACTATCTTCAAAGACGTCATTCAAGATAGAAAATCCATAAGAAAAGGTCTTATTGAACACTGTTGGTTCAATAAGACCTTTTCTTATGGATTTTGTCACTACACATATAAATGGCTTATCTTGTGCTATACAAATTATTTTTTCAAGTATTATCAAGGTTTTTCGGGACTCAAAAGCCTATTTTAATTTATTCCCACTCGATAGTGGCGTTCGGTTTGGGCGACAAATCATAGCAGACGCGGTTGACGTTTTTGACTTCAGCCAGAATCCTGTTGGTGATTTTGTGCAGGATCGGCCAGTCCAGTTCTTCGATAGTTGCCGTCATGGCGTCAACGGTATTGATCGCACGGATGATCACAGGATACTCGAAGGTTCTGGCGTTATCGCGTACACCGACGGATTTAAAATCGGGTACAACGGTAAAATACTGCCATACTTTTTTATCTAATCCGGCATTGGCGAATTCTTCACGCAAAATAGCGTCAGCTTCACGCACTGCTTCCAGACGCTCTTTAGTTATAGCGCCCAGGCATCTTACGCCAAGTCCCGGTCCGGGGAACGGCTGACGGTAAACCATACTGTGCGGCAAACCCAGTTCGATACCGCAGGCACGTACCTCGTCTTTAAAAAGCTGATACAAAGGTTCAACCAGCTTGAACTGCAGATCTTCAGGCAGTCCGCCGACATTATGATGGCTTTTAACGCTCTTGGCTGTTTTAGTGCCGGATTCTACTACGTCAGGATAAATAGTGCCCTGTCCCAGGAATTCGATACCGTCCAGTTTACGTGCTTCTTCTTCAAAAACACGGATAAATTCGGCGCCGATAATTTTTCTTTTGGCTTCCGGATCAGCTACACCTGCCAGTTTAGAGAGGAAACGTTCGCTGGCATCAACATAGACAAGATTAGCTTTCAGTTCATCTCTGAAAACTCTGACGACGCTTTCAGACTCATCTTTACGCATCAGACCATGGTTAACATGCACGCAGGTCAGCTGCGAGCCGATAGCTTTGATCAAAAGCGCTGCTACAACAGAAGAATCGACACCGCCGGACAAAGCCAGCAGAACTTTTTTATCGCCGACCTGTTTTTTGATCAGTTCGATCTGGTCATTGATGAAATTTTTCATATTCCAGTTAGCTGTAGCATGGCACTCATCAAAAACAAATTTTTTGAGCACTTCCAGCATGGCTGTATGTTCCGGCCAGGCAGGCAGATTTTCTACTTTAGCCAAAGTATGGCCTACAGACATTACCGGCACGCCAAACTGATAAACAGCTGCTTCCACGTCGATCGGCTGACCGTCGATAATATTGTTTTCTCCCCCGTTGATGATGATACCTTTAACATTAGGCAGCGCTTTCAGTTCTGCTGCTGTGATATCATGGGGTTTGATCTCGCTGTAAACACCCAGTTCCCTTACGGCGCGAGCCACCATTGTGTTTTCGTGGCTCCCCAAATCTAAAATTACGATCATATCCTGCTGCATATCCATTCTCCTATCTGCAATAAAATTTTACATCAGCTTAGATATATTAATTGTAACATATTTAACGCCCGCTTCGCAGTAAATTATTGTAGAAAACTTAACTAAATTCATCTTGTGTCTGCATAAAATAAAACCGTACTGTTTTGGATCACAGCTACGGTTTTATTTGTTATCTAATATTTCATACCCTCATTACCATTCTCTGGGTATTTCATTAAAATGTCCGGCGATAAACATAGTCGTCGTGATAGCAGCCAGTAGATTATTCTGTTCGTCTGTCATTTCAGCCATAATGACCATAGTTGTCTGCCCATGGTGTTTGACCTGGCTTTTAACGATCGCCGTCCCCGTCCCTGGCAGATTGCTGATAAAATTGATATTGAAGCTCAATGTCTGCACAACCTCGCCGACACTGGCTCCGGTAATGCCCATAACTGTATCGGCTAATGCCGCCAAAGCACCACCGTGCACACCCAGCCAGTGATTGGTATGGATGTCAAAATCTATCGGCATCTTTACCGTCGCACCGCCGCAGTGGATCTCATCGATCTCTATCTTCAGCAAATTCATAAACGCGCTGCTGCTCCAGATCTGTTTGATATGGGCAGCTACATCTGTTACTGTGTTCATTCAATCACCTCTTACTTATATATACATATTAACCAGCATCATATACAACGGTACGACAACAATACCTAAAAGCACCGTTAAAAAGCTTAAAGTCGCCGCATAAGCAGAATCCGCGCCATAAGTTTTAGCTACGATCGCCATCTGTGTCATCGCCGGCATGGTCGCCTGCATAGTAAAAACCTGTGCTGACAGCGTCGTTACAGGCAGAAACGGTATCAGAACCAAAACACATACTGGACAAACCAGAAAACGTCCGGCAACGCCTAGCAGCAGATCTTTATCGAAACCGATTTCTCCCAACGGGATCTTGCTCATCTCGATGCCAATAAAAACCAACGATAAAGGCGTCGTCAAATTACCTATATATTGGAAGCTGTTCATCAAAAAAGACGGCAGCCTGCAGTCCAGCAAGACTAAAATGATACCGACAATGAAGCCGACCAGTGGCGGAGAAAAAATTTTCTTCAGTGCTGCCGGAGAAAAAAACGCTGGTTTATTCTTTGTATCACTCAGAGTATCCTGCACAATATTATGTACACCAAGTGTCCAGAAAAAGGTTGTATTGACCATATAATAAAGCATTACTGCCGGGATACTTTTTTCACCAAACAGAGCCAGGTTGACCGGCAGACCAATAAACATGGTATTAGCAATAAAAAAATTAGTACAGAAAATGCCGCGCCGTTCTTTTTTTATTTTAAAAACGTGAGCAGCTATTGTACCGACACCAAAAGCCAGCAGCATGGAACATATCGGCAGCAGCAGATCAGGCGCCATGGCAACCAGTTTATTATGATCAAAATTTTTACTGATACTGACGATCATATAAAGAGGCAATGACACAGCAGTCACCAGCCTGGCGATCAATGCGCTGCTGTACTCGTCAAACCAGCCGCGTCTGCTTAACACAAAACCGATACCAATGATAAAAACTATACTGAAAAGACCTTCCAGTGCTTTCAAAACAAATTCCATACCGCACCTCTTTTCTGGTTGTAACAGCAAAATAAGGCCCTTTTAGCGGGCCTTATTTTGCTTGATGGAGGAATGGCATAATCACACCTTCTATGCCGGAAGCAGTAAACATCTATCTAATCTTTCCCCTGCGACCTGTCCTAAATAATCGCAACGGGGAATTCCTTGTTTTCAACTAAATATAACGCAGCCGTAACAGACAACAGATCGGCACTGCCGCCGGGACTGATCCGTTCATTCCTGAAAAGTTCTTCACTTTCTGCCAGCAGCCGGCGTCCAGAATCAGTAAAAATACTTCCCTGCGCCAAAATATCTCTGGCACGCTGCTGTACAAACGGCAGCTTCGCATAACCGCCGCGCCAGATGACATTAGAATCCTGCACAACCGTCATTAAATGAACCAAAGCATGAACCAAAGCATCGTTCAGTCCAGCGCCTTTGGCAAACGCTTCCTTTAAGCCGGGCAACCCGTTCTGTCGTACACTGGGAAATCCTGCTTCCACTTCGCCGCGGATACCCGTGATACCATAAGCCTGATATAATCTTTCTCCTGCCGTCAAAGGCCGGTCTGCCTGCAGTCCAGCCAGCTCATTCTCTGTCAGCCCCTGCGTCATTTCTGCCACGATAGAGCACAGTGCTTTACTGTCCAGACCTTTATTCATGGCAGCCCCTGCGGCAGCAGCCAATAGCCCACCGGCAAATAAAATGCCTCTTTGGGTATTGACTCCTTTCGTCACGCGCAGCAGCTCCTGCTCCGCACTGACGCCGTAACGTCTTACCTTTCCAAATAACTCCTGATAATTTCCATTATGCTTCATCCCTAAAATCTGTAAATCACTGAAAGCTTTTGCCAAAACCGCAGAACCGGCAGCAAAAGTCAAAATACTCATATCTGTATGAGCACCGCCGCCATGACGGGTGACTAAGCCTGGTTTTGGATGGACGCAAACCTCCATAAAAACCGCCTGCGTCAAAAACATACTCATTTGCCGTAAAGTTTCAGATTTAGCAGAAAGCTGGCGGGCTGATATCTCGACTACTATTTCTTTAAACGTACCTTGCTCATTTAATTTTTTAGCTTGGTGATCATACATCGCTGCACCTGCTTTCTGCCGGGATCATTACTTAACCAAAAATAGCTTTTGTTGCAAAATACAGAATTGACGGAAATACCAGACAACCGGAACCGGTATAGAATGTAGCTGTCATTGCCGCATACGGAACCAGTTTGGGATCGACTGCGGCCATACCGGCAGCCGTACCGGAAGTAGTACCCATCAAGCCGCCATAGATCATGGCGGACTGAGGATTATCAAGTCCGACAAATTTAGCAACAAATGGAGTCAGAATCATAACCAGAACAGATTTAACAACGCCGGCTGCGATGCTGATGGCTATAACCTCAGAAGACGCGCCCAGTGAAGCCCCTGTTACAGGTCCTACAACAAAGGTTGCCACACCGGCGCCGATGGTTACCAGACTTACAGAATCAGTATAGCCCATGGCATAAGCCACACCCACACCTGCTACCCAGGAAGTCAATAAGCCAAAAATAAGCGAAAGTACACCTACAAGACCAACTTTTTTGATTTCACGCAGGTCAGCGCCAAAAGCAGTGGAAACGATGGCAAAATCACGGAACATAGCTCCGCCCATAACACCAACGCCGGCAAACATCGGAATGCTCGCCAAACCTTTATGACCGCCGCCGACTACACCGCCGATATATGCCAGAATCAGACCGAAGAAGATCGCAATTGCGGAGCCATGGATACGTCCCTTGGTCAAACCGCCGATTTTATAGGCAATCCAGGTAGTGATACCGATGATAATAAAAGCCGCAACTAATCCGTTTTTAGTAATAAGTTTAATGAACATTGCTGCGAAATCCATATAAAACGCCTCCCATTCTTTTTATGACTATGCACCAAATTTTCTTAAAATAGGAATAAAGACAAAGCCGAGGGCTACGCCCAGTACTCCGCCCAATACAGCGATCGTTCCGCCGGATAAAGCGGCGACAACGTCCTGAATGGAACTCATAGCCACAACGATGGGAATATACATGGCACTCCAGAACGCGATACCCTCCTGACCCTTTTTATCAAGCCAGCCTGCATCTATACCTTTATTGGTAAGAATAATCAGCAGCAGCATAGCAAAACCAACCCCGCCGACATTAGCTTTAACACCCAGAAGCGCGCCTAAAATATCGCCAATGTAATTACCTGTTAAAAAACAAAATGCTAATAACGCAACACCATAAATAATCATGAGATTACACCACCTTAGTACAATTTTTTATTATCGCTCCCCACTCAAGGGGAGCGAAACAACTAAAGGCAACGGTAAAAATTTACTTATTCAACTACGGCAATAACCTGACCGGCACTTACGCGGTCGCCGGGCTGCACTTTATATTCTTTGACTACTCCGGCTACCGGGGAAGGTACCAGCTGTTTCATTTTCATTGCTTCCATTACTATCAGTACGTCTTTTACTTCAACGCTGTCGCCTATTTGTTTTTCAAAGCGAACGATTTTACCGGGTACGCGAGATTTAATTTCCATGATTTATGCCTCCTGTGACAGTATTTCCACAACTGTCTTTTTCTTTAATATTTGTACATCCTGTAAACTCTTGCCTAAAACTGTCTGTGTCGGCTGAAATAATTCAGCCGCCTTAATACCATAGCCATTAATAAGCTCCGTTTCCAGATCAATGTCTACCTGAAACTTCTTTCCAATGGCCTGCAGTTCTGTATATACCTCCTGCAGCTGCTGCAAAGACAATCCCGTTATCAACAGATCAAGATCAGATTCGCTGTTGGTAAAAGGTAAACCGGTAGCTATTTCCAACCCGGCCGAACCTAAAATTCCCAGTTTCAGCCGCCTCTCTGCCGCATAGCTGCATGCCGCCTGCGCCGCTGCCAGACAATTCGTAGATACTTTAAATTCAGCTGCCGCAAGCTCATAAGGCCGTTTCAATTTAACTGCTTCGCCTACCTCCAGCTCTGCTGTCAGGCGTAAACGCCGTCCCTCACATAGCTGCGGATGCACAAAGCCCAACGGTATCACGTCTGCCGAAAGTACTTCCGCACGTCTGACTATTCCGGGAATAACGCTGTCAGCGCGGAAAATATCCGCCGCTAAAAATGCCTTTTCCCCAGTCAGCTCGTTTAAAAACACTTGTTTCAGCCTTGCCCTGCCGATACTGCTCGGATAAACCAGGTCATGCCTTTTTAACTGCGTTTTGTCCATACGGGATCCGCCTTACTGTTCTGCTGATAATCAAGCTGCGCCTGTACCATAGTGTCGAAAAATTCCGTCTGTACAGGCCCGGTGATTGTAACAGAAGGTATTTCAATTCCTGATATAGGATCGCCCCGCAGTTCCAATATTGTTTGTTCGGCATTGACCTGTACTTCAGGACTGACCTTGACGATCCGGCCTTTAATCCTCAAAATACTGCGGGCCACCCTGTTTAAGGTAACGGCTGAGGCCAGAGTAGTAGCTTTTACGATCACTTCATACTCCGGATAAGTCCGTTCCCGGCGGTAAGTAATAATCTTACCGGCCTTATTACAGACATGTCCCGACTCTGAACACGGAAAACTGTCACCCATCGGCAGGCCGCCTGCTATCAGCTCATAATATTGCTGTCCGCCCCTGATGGCCGCCGGTGTCAGTTCGATATCGTCCCTGACAGGGATACCGTCCATAGCCAGCCAGCCTATTTCCTGGCAGCCGTATAAATCATGTACTTCCGCCTGCAGAAGTTCCTGCGCCACCGGCAGCAACTCCAGATCCAGAGGCGTACCGGCAGTCAACAGCTTTACTCCTTTAGGCAGATCTTCAGCAACGCCCATATTTTTAGCATCTGTCAGTGCCGCCCGTAAAAACGCAGACTCACCCACCACAGCTGCAGGCCTCTCTTTATACAGCGCTGCCAGAAAGGCATCACGGCTGGAGCGCACTAAAAACGACCATTTCAAACCAAAATCTTTTAAAGCCTGCCCTGAAAAAACATTTACCAGCGGCGGATAAGTAACAAGCAGCTTATCGCCGCGCTTTAGTCCAGCGCGCTCTAAGATCCTGACCGAAGCTCTGATGCGTGCCGGCAATTCAGCATAGGTAACTCCGACGATATTTTGAAAAGCCGATGTTCCCGTTGTAAAGGTAAGATAAGCAAGATTCAAAGGCGTATGAACATCTTCAATCACATGAGCCGCCGTCGGCCCGGCAATGCCTTTATCCGCCAAAGTACGCTTCGGCATCTCCTCCAGTTTGGGAGCAGAACCGAAATCTTCGACCAGCAGGCTTATTTCCTGAAGCAAGCTGTTCATCTGCAATCTCCTTACGCGTTGATATATTTATCGGCAACTGCAGCAAATTCTGCATTGACCTTGGCAATAGCTTCCATTCTATGTGTCCGTCCGCCCCGCTCATTGCCCAGAATACCTCTGCCCCAGGGACCGAGCAGTTCGCCTTTCCCTTCAGCCTTTAATTTAGCAACCTCATCGATATGCCGGATAATTACTTCCCGCATATCTTCTACCTGATTGACAATTTCCTGTACGCCGCCCAGTTTGTAGAAGAAATCTACACCGGCTGCAAAAACAGGATTGCTGGTAGAAAGCTCTTCCAACCGTTCGATATCCATTTTCGTGATCCTGGCAATGGAGGTCAGCGGCATAACATGGATCATGGTGCCGAAATCTTTGGAAAGGGCCAGAATATGGTCGGCCTGCAAACCATGGCACAGGAAAGCTCCGGAAATTGCGCGGCCAATGACCATGGCCACGATTGGATGTCCTGCTTTGCGTGCTTCGGCTAAAGCCAGCTGATAACCGCCTGTGGATTTATTCATACCGGCGATTTCTTCCATTTTGCCGGGACCGTTACCAGGAGTATCAACTATCAAAACGATAGCGCGTTTCTCAGGCAGCGGTTTATCCTTATCGGCTTCCATAGTCCGATAAACTGCCGTTGCCATCTTATAACCTTCCTCAAGTCCGATGACACCGCCGAAAACAACAGGAAATCTGTCGTTAAACGCCATCGCATCATTAGCGATGATCGTAGTCGGTTTGCCGTTCAGCTTAGCAGTACCGACAACAGACCCGGGGCCATAATCAGGATCGAAGCTGTAACCGTCAATGATATTTTCCTGGAAGGAATCTTTATCGATGATCATATCAATAGCATCGCGTCCGCGACCTATCATAGTGTTGTCCAATTCTTCCATGTTCATATTCCTCCTTTTCCTTAACTGCGTACTCTGCGTTTTACTACTTTAAGGAATTCCGCTGTCGTCATCTCAGGCAAAGCTGCCGGATCTTCATTACCGAAATATTTCCACAGATCCATCGAATCCTTCGGCTGCATATCTCCAACAAGCTTCACCAGCTCCTGCTGTTCCTGTACCAGCTTCAGAGAACCGATACGGCGCATTTTTTCGATCTCAGCCATTGGTATCTCAGCCACTTCAGCCAGAGTTTTATGGAACTCACCGATTTTATCTTCAACAAGATAGTTACAATCCTGAATGATATATTTATGTTTAGCGCCGGTTGTCCGGTAAACCAAAGCCTTGTTGGAAGCGTCAAATTCGTCTTTGCCCATTTCCTGTTCGATTACTTCCGGACCAGTCAGGCCGATACGCCCTTCTTCATTCATCACAATGACGTCGGTAGCTGCAGCTACAAAGCCCATACCGCCAAAGCAGCCGACTTTACTGCCAACTACCGCTACTACCGGAACGATACCGCGGCAGTCCTGGAAGGCATCCATTACTTCGGCATGGGCCAGAAGTCCGGCATTGGCTTCGTGCAGACGTACGCCGCCGGTTTCAAAAGAAACCGCGACCAGCGGACGTCTTGCAGCATATTCTTCAGGATATTTAGCTTTAATGTCAGCAGCCGCCTTCAATGCCAGGCGAATAGTTGCGACCATTTTACCGCCATTGACCTCGCCAATAGCGCCGCCAATAAATTTCCCTTCCATTGATACTACAAAAACAGGATGCTTGCCCAGCAAACCAACGCCGCAGACAGTACCGTCATCAAATTCCACAGCAGTCCCAAGTACCGGCAGATGCGGGCTGCAATAACGATCCAGCGGATTTAAAAACTCCGTAAAGGTCCCTTTGTCGACCATGCCCAAAGCACGTTCACGGGCATTAGCGTCAAAGAAGCTGCTGTTTTCAAGTTCAGTCCAGTTTTTCATAATTATTCAGCCTCCTTTGCAGTAGCTTCTGCCAGTGCCTGGCGTAATCTCATATAAACAACGATCGGGGTGGCGTTATCATCGTTGATCTCGATACTTACATTGCCAACACCTGTATCAGTTACAAATTTTCCGAGCATTTTTTCCCAAACCGCATCAAAGCCTTTAACAGGAGTAACTACTTTGGCTTTAACGCCGCCGTTCAAAGCTTTCTTTTCCATAAGTACTTCCAAATCGCCGGAACCGGTTACACCAAGATGCGACCATTCCTTAGCGATTTCCTGTGTTGCAGCAGATTTAAATTCAAATTCCAAAACCTGTAATGCCACGTTAATCTCCTCCTCTTACCAGTTTCTGAATTTAGCAGGCGGATTATACAGACCTTTAGACCAAACGACCAGGTCATGTACGTTTTTAGCCGCCAGCATGGAACGGTTAGCTCTGCTCATATCAATACCAAGATCATCGGCAGTCTTGATCACGCCAAGATCACGCAGACGCAGGGTCTCTTTCGGATCAGCCTTCATACCGACTTCGGTAAAGCCTGCGATACCGCGGATAGCGGCAGTACGTTCTTCCATATTTCTGCATTTATGCAGGTATGCGATACCTTCCTCGGTAATGATATGAGTCAGGTCATCGCCGTAGATCATAACCGGTTCAATCGGCAGATTAGCGTTTTTAGCCAAAGCAAAAGCATCCAGTTCCTCTACGAAGCCAGGCGCCAGTTTTTCACGGAAGGTTTCGGCCAATTGTACGACCAGGCGTTTGCCGCGGTGTACAGGTCCCCACATTGCTTCTTTAACGCCATATTCTTCACCGCATTTAAGCCATGCTTCGGAAGAATGACGACGCCCTTTCGGGTCGCAGCCCATATTCGGAGCGCCGCCGAAGCCTGCCACACGGTTAGCCGTAGCTGTAGAACTGTTGCCATAAGGATCGATCTGCAGTGTGCCGCCGATAAACATATCAATAGCATAATGTCCTGCCGTCTGAGAAAAAGCACGGTTTGAACGCATCGAACCATCCGGCCCGACAAAGAAAATATCACTGCGGGCAGCTACATACTCATCCATTCCCAATTCACCGCCGAAGCAGTGGATCGATTCGACCCAACCGCTTTCAATAGCCGGGATCATCGAAGGATGCGGATTCAAAATAAAATTGGTGCAGATCTTGCCTTTCAATCCCAGCTCCTCACCATAAGTCGGTAACAGCAGCTCGATTGCAGCCGTATCAAAACCGATACCATGGTTCAGGCTTTTAATACCATACTCGCCATAGATACCTTTGATCGCCATCATGCCCTTTAAAACCTGAGCATCAGTAATCAGTGCCGGATCACGTGTAAAGAGCGGTTCGATGTAAAACGGTTTCGGAGATTGAATAACATAATCGACCCAATCACCGGGGATATCAACGCGCGGCAGCTCGTCTACGATCTCGTTGACCTGCGCAATAACGATACCCTGACGGAATTTAGTCGCTTCTACGATCGCCGGAGTATCCTCAGTGCTGAAACCTGTAAACAGATTGCCATGGCGATCAGCCTTCGTTGCCGCAATCAATGCGACACGCGGAGTCAAATCAACAAAATAACGTCCATACAGTTCCAAATAAGTATGGATAGCTCCCAGCTCCAATTTGCCTTCTTTTAAAAATTCGGCAATTCGGCCTGCCTGCGGGCCGGAAAAGGACATATCCAGCTTTTTAGCGATACCTTTTTCAAAAACATCCAGATGTTCAGGCAAGGTCAAAACAGACTGTACCATGTGCAGATCATGCACCTTACCAGGATCTACCTGGCAGAGTGTTTTCGCCAGAAAATCGGCCTGTTTCTGGTTGTTGCCCTCGATGTTGACCTTATCACCGGGTTTGATAACAGCCTCCAGTAAAGCGACTGCATCTTTGGCATCAACGATTTTTCCTTCTTTGACGTAAGGGGCAGCTGAGGCAGCTCTTGCCGCAGCATCTTTCTTTAAAGAGTCCCACTCACGCGTAATACCTTTAAGCTCCATTACATTCTCTCCTTTCTTATTACAAAACTGCTTCATATATACCGAACCCGGATAAAAAAAGAGAGAACAAAGCACAGCTGCAAACTGCGCCTTCATTCTCTCATTCACCACTATTTACTTTCACCCGGATCTATATATGCATAACTCCCAAACCGGCCCGTTCATGATTAGTCATATAATGCCGTGCCGATTTACCGAACAATGCCACCGCCAGCCAGCCATCATCACGTACAACCGCTATTTTCAGCGCCAGACTGGCGCTGGAAGAAACGCTGACTAAAATACCTTTTTTAGCTTCCTCCGTAGCGTGAATCAAAGCGTGAATATCATTAGCCGTCTTTTCAATGATTCCAGAATTGAGACTGGCCCCAATTACGGCCCTGTTCACCTTTTCGTGAAAATCATCATAAGAAGTTTTGCCGCCGACCTCTGTCACTACAAATTTATGACCAACTTCAGTCAGCGCTCTTTTAGCCGTTTCCTCGTCCTTCAGCGTACGTGTTAGCGCCAGCAGCATTGCCGCTACGCCTACGCTTTTAACACTTTCACCCTGTAAAAACGCTTCCATCTCTCAGTCCCTCCCTTTACTGCAACCTCAGCAGCTACGGATGCTTATTTCACCAAAATCGAAGCTTTCGATTTTTCCCGCAGCATTTCGTACAAGCAAACTCCCATAATCATCCATGTCTTCCGCCACTCCGGAATAAATCTCTGTATCATTATCCCTTACTGTAACCTTATGACCCAGTGTACAGCTGTAGTCCAGCCAGTCCTGCCTGATCAAAGCAAAACCGCAGCAGTGCCAGTGAGAGTAAAGCAGATCGAATTCATCCAGAAACGCCTTGAGGACCTGTTCATGCTCGTATTCGATGCCCGTTGCCAGATAAAGAGAAGTGGCTGTAGCTTCTAGCTGGGCTCCGAAATCTTCAGAAGACATATTTATGTTGATACCAATGCCAACAACGGCGTACTCGATACTGCCATCAGCAGTCAGTGCCATTTCTGCTAAAATACCACAGACTTTTTTACCGTCCAGCATGATATCGTTGGGCCATTTTATAGAAAATTTTTTATCAGTTAGCACCTGCAAAGCTTTCACCGCAGCAACGGCTGTCAGCAGCGTTATTTGGGCGCAGTATTCGGCAGCTATCGTTGGTCTGAGGATCATGGAAAACCACAATCCCTTCCCCTCCGGTGATTCCCATTTCCGCCGCATTCGTCCTCGTCCGGCAGTCTGCCTTGCGGCAATAACAATTGTACCTTCTGCTGCCCCCTGCTTTGCAAGCTCCAGCGCTTTCAGATTAGTAGAATCCAACTGCTCATAATAATATATTTTATTGTGCAGTATCTTCTTTATTTCTACCATCTTTATTGCCCCGTCTCAAATTTTACTTAACCAGGTGGATCGTCGAAATGAAGACGCCGCAGGCAATTGCCGAGACGATAACGCCGCCGATATTAGCCCCCATTGCCACCGGCATTATTACGGCGAACGGATCTTCATCTTCAGCTATATGCTGAGCGATTTTAGCAGTAGTCGGCACACAGGAAATACCGGCAATACCAACAACAGGATTGAAATTTCCTTTTTTGAATTTGTAAACTATCCAGCCGCCTAAAACACCAACAGCACCTGATACTGCCAAAGCTACCACACCAAGAATGATCAGCGGTGCAACTTTGGGATTAAGCAGGGTAGAGGCTTCGCATAAAGTGCCAAGCAAAAGACCCAGCATCAAAGTAGCAGCATAAAGGATAACGTTTTCCAGCAGATCCTGATACGGAACGATTTCAGCTTCTTTGATCGTCATACCCAGGAAGAAGGACATGATCAACGGCGCCGCCATCGGCAATAAAATACATAACAAAGCACAGCATACTAAAATAAAAATAAATTTTTTGGTTTTCGGAATTTCAGGAGCATCAAAAATGATATCGATACCACGATATTTTTTAGGCACCAGCATTTTTACTAATGTCGGATAGCCTGCATAAGTCAGGCTTAAATAAAGATAAGCAATAACGGAAATCGGGACGAACAGTTCCGGAGCCAGCATCAAGGAAGTAAACAGAACCATCGGCCCATCAGCACCGCCGATCGAAGCTACAGCAGCAGCTTCCGGTGGAGTCAATCCAAGATTCACACCCAGAATAAGCGTAACAAAGGTACCTGCTTCGGCAAAAATAGCAATAATGATGGAAGTCCACGGATTAGCCAAAATAAAACCAATTTCACACATAGCCCCAATGCCCATAAAAACCAGACAGGCTACCAGACTGTTGCTGAAGGTCAAATTATAGATCGGCTGCAAAAAATTGATCTGCATGATATTCATCAATGCGCCCGGTTCTGAAACGAGCGGATCCAAAAACAAAGTGCCAAGCTTACCGCCGTCTAAAAAAAGTACGCCGCAGTTGATACAAATCATACCAACACCCATCGGTACCATGATCAAAGGCTCTAAGGTTCTCTTAAAGCCCAGATAAGCCAGAATAAAACCGAAAATTATCATAAAAATACGCGCACAGGCGATTACAGGATCTTGCACAAATAAACTGGCAATACCAGGAAACAATGTTGCGACTAGACTCATTTCCATCGTTATTCCATCCCTTCTCCATTAGAATTATTATTGCCCATCAATTTATTGAGCAATACCACTACGCCAATCATAAACAGCGAAATAGCCGCAGTGAACAAGTAAGAAAATCCTGCATACGCATAAACATTCATTGCTTCAAACCCCTTTCAAACTTTTCTTTCCTGGCGTATCAACTGTCGGTTTCCGGATAACCAAATTATGGTAAAAAAAATAGAGAAACAGAATCATCTCCATCTCTCTTTCACCACTTTGCAATTGCCAATCAGGAAAATTAATGCCAAACACTCGCACACTCACAAGACTTTATCCTAACCGGTTTTTACCGGTGCCTTGTCCGTCATTGAAACATGCTTAAAAAAAAAAAGACGAAGTAATAGAATCACTATCACTCCGTCACCACTATGCAGTTGTAATAAACTATTTTGAAAACTCTCAAATACTCTCTTGGTAAAGCTCTCATATTCTCTACGCTTTTATAATAACACAAAAAATCGATTTGTCAATTATTTGTTAAATATTTTCAAACTTTTCTATATATGCATAATGCCAAAACCCATGCGTTTATGATTAGTGATATAATGCGCCGCTGAATCTCCATAAAAAGTTACGGCAATCCATCCATTTCCTCTTACAATCGCAACCTTACACGAAATATTGGCCTGAAGCAGGTTCTGGGAATAACCAGATTTTGCATCAGCTGCTGCATGTAATACCGCATGTATCTCCTGCGCAGTTTTTGAAATAACACTACAGTTGAGACAGGCTCCAATAATTGACCGTGTCATTTTTTCTCTAAATTCGCTTTTAGATGCATCGCCGCCAAGTTCCGTAACAGCAAATTTGTAACCTTGTTTCTGTAACAGCTCTTTTAAAGCATTTTCATCGGCCAGTGATGTCGTCATTGCTAACAAAATTGATGCAGCCTCGGTACAATTCAGCATACCCGTCAAAATATCATGTTGCTCCTTCATCTCTGCACTCTCTCTTTCTACTTTTCAAGTACGATTATTATAACATGTACCCCCCCACATCACAAATTTCTGTTCCAAAAAAACAAAGAACTTTGCGTTTACACCAATTTTAAGCATAAACGCAAAGTTTTTTAATTATTAGTTATCGTTTTCCATTTAACTGCAAATTCCGCTCAGTTATCAAAAAATCTGCGCAGTTCCTCATTATCCTTCGTCAGTCCCAAAGCCAGCATCAGCTTTATTCTGGCTTTCTGTCCTGTTAGTTCCCCGCCCAGAATGATCTTACTTGCTTCCATTGACCTGGCGCTGCCAAAATAACTGTACGCCGGAACTACACGCCCCGTATGAACACGTGAAGCCAAAACTACAGGAATATCCCTGCTCCGCACATATTCGATACCTTCCTTAACTGCCGGCGGCACATTCCCGCAGCCTAAAGCTTCAACTATCAATCCCTGTACCGGCTTTTCCGCCAGCATTTTAAATAAATACGCATCCATCCCCGCATAGGTTTTCAGCAAACAGACCTCTTCTGCCAGCACTGCCGGACAGATTTTTTCAAGATTCAGCGGCTGACGTCGAAAAACCACTCTGTCAAAATAAATATGCCCTATAGGACCCCAGCCCGGCGAATGAAATGTAGCACAGGACGTAGTATGCGTTTTGGTAACTTCTGCAGCAGCATGTATCTCATCGTTAAAAATAAGTAATGCGCCTTTGCCCAAGGCTTCATCGCTGGCAGCGACCATTACTGCCGCCAGGATATTTGCCGGTCCGTCCGGTCCTGTTTCTGAAGCGCCGCGCATGGCTCCTGTAAGACAGACAGGCTTGTTCGTTTTTACTGCCAAACCTAACATATAAGCTGTTTCTTCCAGTGTATCTGTCCCGTGGGTCACAACAATGCCGCTGACGTCTTCCCGCTCTGCATACCGATCAGCCATTTTTGCCAAATCAAACATCATCTGCGGTGTTATGTGACCGCTGGGCACATTGGAAAATTCAACTACCTCCACTTCGGCAATCTCCCGCAGTGCCGGGACGGCTTCGATCAAATCATCACCACTGACAGCCGGGATCAGGCCCTGCGTCACAGGATCATATTTCATGGCAATAGTACCGCCTGTAGTCATTACAACAACTTTTTTCATGCTCGCACCTTCCTTGCATCATTATTTACTTCATCATAACATATCAGCCGCCGGCAGACAATTTCCTGCCACCCAAATTCCCGCTGGCATTACAAATGGTGTATAATATTTATATCATTGATTACGAGGTGTCATGTATGATAGTAAGCGGTATCAGCCTGGTTTTGGAAGGCGGCGGTATGCGGGGCATGTTTTCCGCCGGAGTTTTTGAAGCATTCATGCAGAAAGAACTTATTTTCCCGCATATTGTCGGCGTTTCTGCAGGTGCCTGCAATATTGTTTCCTATATGTCACAGCAGCCGCTGCGTACCAGACGTGTCATTCAAAATTATGTTGGTGATAAACGTTACTGCAGCCTGAGCAACTGGCTCAGGACCCGTTCACTTTTTGGTTTTGACTTCATTCTCAAAGAACTGCCGCAGAATCTGCTGCCTTTTGACTATGAAGCTTTTCGTAAATATCCCGGACAGCTTTATGTCGGCACGACCGATGTTATCACAGGCAAGCCTGTCTGGTATACCCAGGGCGATATGGATAAAGATTTTCTGCCGCTGCGCGCATCCGCTTCATTGCCCTTTTTTGCTCCTGTCGTCACCATCGGCGGCCATAAATTATTAGACGGAGCTATAGTAGAGCCCATACCTATCAGCAAATCCATTGCTGACGGTTATCAGAAATTCGTTATCGTACTTACCCGTAATGCCGGTTACCGTAAAAAACACCCGGTACCGCAATATCTGCTGCGCCTCGTCTATAAACACTATCCTAAATTATGGGAAACCATGGCCAGACGTCCTGACCTATATAATGACCAGCTTGCTTTTGCCGAACAACTGGAACAGGACGGCAAGGCCGTTATCATCCGTCCAACCGTACCTTTAAAGATCGGCAGACTGGACCAGAAACCGCAGCAGCTTTTAAAGCTGCACGATCACGGTATCGAATGCGGATTAGCAAAATTTCACGAAATCATGCAGCTTTATCGTAAGTAATAAAGGAGGAACCATGCGTTTTTTACATACTTCCGACTGGCACCTGGGCCGTATTTTTCACGGCTTACATATGACCGACGATCAGGCTATAGTACTGGAAGAATTAATCGCCCTGGTCAAAGAAAGTAATGTTGACGCCGTCCTGATCGCCGGCGACATTTATGACCGCGCCGTACCGCCGACACAGGCAGTGACCCTGCTGGACGAGGTTCTGCGCCGTTTAGTCCGGGAGGCCGGCAAAAATGTCATTATGATCGCCGGCAATCACGATAATGCCGACCGTCTCGGCTTCGGTCAAAGCCTGTTATCTCAGAACAAGCTTTATATCACCGGGCCAGTCAGCCCTTCTACCCAGCCCGTTGTATTATATGATACCTACGGGCCAGTTTATTTTGCACCGCTGACTTATGGCGAGCCCCTGGCAGCGTCCGAACTGCTCCGGCAGCCTTTAAAAACACACGAAGATGTTGTTCGCTGGCAGATAAGCAACCAGTTAAGGCAGAGCCCTGATACAGCGCGTAAGGTTGCGCTGGCGCATGTCTTTCTGACAGGAGCGCAGGAATCTCCGGACAGCGAACGCCCTTTGGCTATCGGCGGAGCAACCACCGTAGGCATCGACTGCTTTGCCCCGTTTAATTATGCGGCTTTAGGACATCTGCACGCCTGCCAGAACGGCAGCAGCAAGGTACGTTACAGCGGTTCCCTGCTCAAATATTCTTTTAATGAAGTCCAGCAGTCCAAGGGCGTACATATTGTAGATATGGCCGCAGACGGCAGTATTACTGTCGAAACAGTACAGCTCAAGCCTCGCCGGGAACTGGCCTGTCTGCGCGGCAGTTTTTCTGAATTAGTCAGCAAGCCGCAGCCGGAATTGTATGATTGTTATCTGCAGGTAACCCTGACTGACGAACAGCCGATACTGGACGCCAAATACCGGCTGGAACAGGTCTACCCCAATATCCTGCATTTAGAATACGCACGGCTGCACAGTGGCAACGATGCGGACACTGCCGCAGTAAATCATAAAAAGCTTGGTACTGCCGAGCTTTTTGAAGCTTTTTTTACACAAGTCAACAATCGTCAGCTCACTGACAGTGAAAAATCCCTTTTATCGGACATTATTAACAGCGAAGTGCAGACAGAAAGGCAGGCCTGACCATGAAACCATTACAACTTACCATGCGGGCCTTTGGTGCTTACGCCGGTGAGCAAATTATTGACTTCACTCTTTTAGGAGATAAAAACTTTTTCCTGATCCACGGACCGACCGGTTCCGGTAAAACTACTATTTTAGATGCGATCAGCTTCGCTTTATACGGCAGCGCCAGCGGCGATCTGCGCGAAAGTAAAAACCTGCGCAGCGACTACGCTCCCGCCGAACAAAAAACCGAAGTAGAATTTACCTTTAAAAGCGGGGAATATATCTATCAGGTACTGAGAGCTCCCGAGCAGGAATTAAAAAAGCAACGCGGCGAGGGCACTCGAAAGGTACCGGCAGCAGCCGCCCTTTTTAAAATCCTTACTGACGGCAGCAAGGAACCGCTGGCCGCAAAAAGTGACGAAGTGACGAAAAAAATTACAGAACTTATCGGGTTTAAAGCGGAACAGTTCCGTCAAATAGTTTTGTTGCCCCAGGGAGAATTCCGACGGTTTCTGATCGCTGAATCGAAAGACCGCAAGGCGATTCTGGAAACGATCTTCAAAACCGAGCTGTACCGGCGTATCGAAGCACTGCTGGCAGAACACAGCACTGCTATCGACAACGATTATAAAGCACTTAAACAACAACAACAGTTTATTTTGAACAGCACCGAATGTGAAAACAACGACCAGCTTCTTGCTGACATACAAATATTTCTGCAGCGGCAAAAGGAAGAAACGGCTGCACTGCAGACTGCTTCCGCACAGCTTGCAGCAGCAAAACTGCAATTGCAGCAGGCTCAGGAGCTGCATAATGCTTTTGCGGAAGAAACGGCTGCACGAACGGCTTTCTTAACTTTGACAGAACAGCGCAGCGCTGTTGAAACTGCAAAAACTGAAGCAGCACAGGCTGATAAAGCCGCACTGCTGGAAGAAATTTACAACTCTACCCTGCGCGCACATAAACACAACCAGGAATGTCTGTCAGCCGAACAAAGCGCTCAGCAGGCAACAGCAGCGGCGCAAGCAAAGCTGCAGGAACTGCAGCAAAAGCTTTCAGAACAATTACAACAGCTTGACGGTCAAAGTCTCAAGAATACTGCGAACCTGGATAAAGCGCTGGAGCTTTTGAACCAGCGGATCCTGCAGCTCCACAGCGAAGCCGCTAAATTATCCGGTGTCACTTCTGAATTAGAACGTCTGGCCGCGGCTCTCGTTGACAATGAACCGTGTCCTGTCTGCGGAGCTTTGCAGCATCCGCACCCGGCTACAATAACTGCGGCCCAGAAATCTGAGCTGCAGTTGAAAACACAGACGATTACCAGACAGGTCCAGAGCTTACAGCTGCTGCAGCAAAGCTATCAGCAGGCTCAGCTGCATCTGGCAGGCTGCGAAGCTACTCTGAAAGCAAACCAGGCGGCTTCTGTAAATGCTGCCAAAGAATTCAGCGCTCTGCGCGAACATTTTAAAGAACGCCTGGACGCTTCAGACTTTGAATCACAGGCAGCCTTTCTTGCCGCTTTGCGTACTGAAAGTACGCGAAAACAACTGCAGCAGACCATCGCCGCCTATGAACAAAATCTGGCCGCAGCAACAGACCGTCTGCAACGCGCTCAAAATGCCGTCAACGGTAAGACCGAGCCAGAACTCAGTGCCTGCAAAGCAGCGGAACAGCAGGCAGACGCTCTCTACCGTCAGCTGACAGCTCAAACGGCAGTAACCGCCAAAGAGCTTTCTGATCTGCAAAAAGCACAGCTCCAGCTGCAGGAATTGGAAAAAAAGATGGGCACTTTACAGGATGCCTATCAAACAGCAGCCTCTTTGGCAGAAACCGCAAGAGGCAATAATCCCTCAAGACTTACCTTTTCCGCATTTGTTTTGCAGGCTATTTTAGACGACGTACTGCAGGCCGCCAATCTGCGTTTAACCTCTATGAGCCGTGGCCGTTACAGTTTATCACGTACCGGTGATGTTCTGGATGCCAGAAGGGAAAACGGTTTGAACATTGAAGTTACCGACAGCTTTACAGGCGTTGCCCGTCCTGTCAAAACACTTAGCGGCGGAGAACTGTTTCTGGCTTCACTCTCGCTGGCCTTAGGGCTTTCCGATGTAGTACAGGCCTATGCGGGAGGTATCCGCCTTGATACCATTCTGGTCGATGAAGGTTTTGGCACGCTTGACTCCGAAGCCCTGGATATGGCTATCCGCACGCTTACCGATCTGCAGAAAGGCGGGCGTCTGGTAGGAATCATTTCCCACGTCAGCGAGCTGCGCGAACGCATTTCAGCCCGATTGGAAGTAATCCCCGGCCAACGTGGCAGTACTGCTGTTTTTCACGTCTAACATAACAAAAACCTCCGCAGGCAAATGCTTACGGAGGTTTTTTATTAACCTATTTCGCGTTCTTTTTCTGTTCCGCGCACATTAACAGGGCGGTTATTTTCATCTACCATAACTACCTTTGGTTCAAAACCTGCCGCCTCTTCAGGCGTCATCAGCGCATAAGCGATAATGATCACTGTATCACCCACTACGACCTTGCGTGCCGCAGCGCCATTAAGGCAAATCACACCGCTGCCGCGTTCCCCTGCAATAACATAGGTTTCCAGGCGGCTGCCATTATTATTATCAACGATCTGTACCCGCTCGCCCGGCATGATGCCGGAAAGTTCCAACAGCTCGGAATCAATGGTAATACTGCCCATATATTCTAGACAGGCTTCTGTCACCGTAGCACGGTGGATTTTTCCATGAAACATATTCAAAAGCATTTATTCAACCTCCAAAATCACATTATCGATCAGCCGCGTAGTCCCAAAACGCACTGCTACTGCCAATAGGCACGAACCGGTAATATCACCTGCAACAGGTTTCAGATCGGGCAGCTCATAAATTTCTACATAGTCAATCTCACTCAACGGCTCTGAACCGATCAGCTTGGCAGTTTCAGCTGCAATTCTACTGCTGTCACGCTCACCCTGCTTAAAAAGTTCTTCCGCATAACGCAGGCTTTTTGATAAAATCAAACCGGCTGTGCGTTCTTCCTGGCTCAAATAAGTATTACGCGAACTTTTAGCCAAGCCGTCAGCCTCACGTACGATCGGCATAATCCGCAGCTGAACGTTAAAAAACAGATCTTTGACCATTCGTTTGATAACCTGTACCTGCTGCGCGTCCTTCTGCCCAAAATACGCCCTGTCAGGCTGTGCCAGATTGAACAGCTTGCTGACAACAGTAGTCACGCCACGAAAATGTATGGGACGGCTGCGGCCGCATAAAACCTTTGTAATATCACCTGTTACCTCTACCCAGGTCATATCGGCACTGGGATACATTTCTTTAGCCGCAGGGGCAAAAACGATATCGGCCCCCATTTTCCCTGCCAATATACAATCTGCTTCCAAAGTGCGCGGATAGGCTTCCAGATCCTCCCCCGGCCCAAACTGTGTCGGATTGACAAAAACACTGACTATCACCAGCTCATTCTCTTTACGTGCGGCAGTAATGAGTGAACCATGCCCTTCATGCAGAGCCCCCATAGTCGGTACCAGACCGATGCTTTTACCCGCTGCCTTTGCTAAAGCTACCTCTTCCTGTAAATCTGCTGTCGTTTGGCAAAGTTTCATTTTAAGGCTTCCTCTCAATATAATTTCTCTAAAACTTCATCATCTATTTTAAACGTATGCTCCGGCGCAGGAAAACTGCGCTCCTTAACTTCCCTGATGTATTGCTGCACTGCGCTGACAATACTTCCATGCAGATCGCTGTATTTTTTGGCAAATTTCGGACAGAACCCGTCCGAAAATCCCAGCAGATCATTACAAACCAGTACCTGCCCATCACAGGAATTTCCGGCGCCGATACCAATAGTTGCCGCTGTTTTCAGTTCAGCAGTCACCTTTGCAGCCAAAGCAGCCGGCACACATTCCAGCACAATAGCAAAAGCTCCTGCTGCCTCTAACGCTTTAGCATCATCCAGCAATTTCTGCGCTGCGGCTACATCCTTACCCTGCACTTTAAAGCCGCCCATTTGATTGACAGACTGCGGCGTCAGACCAATGTGTCCGACCACGGGAATGCCTGCGGCAACCATTTTTTGTACCAGTTCACAGATTTCACTGCCGCCTTCCAGTTTTACTGCCGTGCAGCCAGTTTCCTTTAAAAAGCGGGCCGCATTATAAAGGCCGTCAGCAATGCTGGCCTGATAACTCATAAAAGGCATGTCAGCGACAACCAGTGCCGTCCCGCAGGCGCGCATCACTGCTTTGGTGTGATGAAGCATCTCTTCCATCGTTACGGGCACAGTAGAACCGTAACCCAACATCACATTACCAACAGAATCACCTACCAGAATCATCTCAACACCGGCTTCATTAACATTACGGGCCATCGCAACGTCGTATGCTGTAACCATCGTTATCGGTTCACCCTGCTGTTTCATTGCTTTGATAGTCGATGTGGTTATTGCTTTTTTATTCATGGTTTTACTCCTTTACTGTCAAGCTTTCAATAGTTCTTGTAAACTTTTTGCTTTCGCTTCATCGATACTGCCGTTTTCACTCGCCAGACGCACAGTCTGAAGTGCCAGTTCCCGATAAACCAGCTGCAGTTCCTCCGGCAGAATTTTCAGATGTCCTGCTACAGTGCCTGCATCACCGCGGGCAATCGGCCCGGTCAATGCCTTGCGGGCCAACGAAGTCTGATGCAGATTACTGACAGTCCCATCCAGCAGCGGCAGCAAAAACTGCAAAGCCCTTGCCTTGTCAGGTGTCCAGCGTTCAAACAGTTGCTGTGCTATCGCAGTTATTGTCACAAGATAATTAGAACAAAAACAAGCAGCCGCATGATAGGCACTGCGCTCCGCTTCAGGAACTCTGAATGGATATGCCTGAAGCGCTTCGGCCAGATAACAGGCAGCTTGCTGTGCTTCATTATCACCATCAACAGCCATGCCGATATCTTTAAATCTGGCGCTGCCTCCGGCAAAGCTCTGCAATGGATGCAGACTGCCGCAGTGGATCCCCAAGGCAGAAAGCGCCGCCAAAGGGTCCAACCCCAAAGAACCGCTGCAATGCAGGCACACCTTCTTTGACAGAATATCCCTCCGCCCGGCAGTACCGACTTCCGCAGCCAGTGTTTCAGCTGCTGCCGCGATCTGCCCGTCCGGAACTGCCAGCAAAACTACATCAGCAGCCGCCAGCACCTCTGCCCCGACTGAAGTAATCTGAAAGTCACCCATGCCCGCCAGCCTCGCACAACTTTTCGGCGATCGACCCGCTTTGACGCTGACTACCTGTAAAGCAGCAGTTACTGCACAGGCTTTCAAAAAAGCACTGCCAACCTTACCCAGCCCAATGATGCCTATTTTCATGGTTCCCTCCCTTTCTTCGCTTGAGAGCATAACCAAGGCAGTAAAATAAAAAACGCACTCCCGCCGGGAGCGCGCAAAAATACTTATAAAAAGGCCTTGTTATTGCGTCTCGTCCCGGTCATTACTGATCCAAGCGATTAATGACTGATTTTAAATTAAGACCTGCGGCTTATGGTACAGCTCACAAAGATACTGCCCGGCCATTTACGGTCACCGCTATAATAGCACAAGCACTCCGGCCTTGACAAGCGTTTTTTACCTTACTTTACAAAAAAACCTTTCTTTAGGTCCCTGCCTGTATATTTTGTAAAAAGCACCGTGGAAACACAGCGTACTCATGATATCACCCACTTTAAAATTCCTGTTGTTTTTCATTCTTTCATGCTATACTGAAAGAAAAAAGGAGGTCTTTGTTATGCCCTACGTAAATATTAAAATCACCCGTGAAGGCAACGTGACACCAGAGAAAAAACAAGCCCTGATAGAAGGTGCTACCAATCTGCTGCACGACGTGCTCGGTAAAAACAAAAAAACTACTGTTGTCGTTATCGATGAAGTCGATACTGATAATTGGGGCATCGGAGGCATTTCTGTTACCGAGATCCGGAAAAGAAACAACTAAAAGCACTATTTTAACGCCGTTATCATTTAGATAACGGCGTTTTTTATATTTCTTTATTTTATTCATTTGCAGACTAATATTAGTCTGCATTTTAATTTCTAATTTTTCAGTTTTATTCTTAATATTTTAAATATAGCCGACTTTTTATCAGCTATTGTAATTTCAAATTACCCGGAGTAATACCCTGCGCTTTCTTCTAAAAACACAGTATTATTTCCTTTTCCAAGATTAAACTATATGGATATATAATCTATAAATGCTTGACACGGTACATTTTCGCAAAATATAATTATTTTAACTTATAGGATTTAAAATGCTTTATTACAATAATTATTTTATTATTTTTATCTTCCATTGTTTTATTCTTAAGGAGGACCCAATTATGTACAGCAACAAGAAACGTCAAGCAATACTTTTGGCGCTCCTTGCAGCGCACTGCACCTTTTACGGAACTAACGTAATGGCTGCGCCGGTACCTGTTACAGACGGCAAATACACTGCAGATGGCACAGACACTTATGATCCTATCACACATACCGATACTATCAACAGTATCAAAGTTTCTAATGGCGCTCAGGTTTCTGTCACCGCCGGTGCAACAACCGTCAACGGTGTAAACAGCAGCGAATCCCTCACCGCCAGCAGCGGCGGTCAGCTTACTGTTAATGGCAGTTTAAATACCACGGTCGGTTTAGGCGATACCTATTCTACAGGAGTAGGTTATTCTGGAATTGTTGCTAACGGCAGCGGCAGTAAAATAATCCTCAGCGGTACCGATAATTCTATTACCTCCAAATCCACAAACTATAAAAATTCTGAATCAGCATTTTTTGCTTACAACAATGGTGAAATACATGTAACCGGTGACACGACAACTGTCAAAGTAAGTCAGAGCCGCATTGTAGCCGCTCAGGATGGAGCTTCTATAACTTTTTCCAATGGTAAAAGCGATGACCAGTCAGCCTTATTTAAAGCAGCAAGCAGCAGTCAGCGCTGGATGGTAGTTGCCAACGGGACAGGGAGAATCAATTTTGACCGAGTGGAAATAGACGGAACCGGCTACAGCAATGGCAGAATGTTCTTAGCCAACGGCGATCCTGCTAAAGACATTAACGAACAGGCTAAAATAACTTTTCTTGGAGGCAGCTTCAATAGAAATGACGGTGCCGGCAGACCAGGAGCTACGGCACTGGAAACAGGAAATTTCGGGCAGATAGAAGTACTTGGCTATGAGGGCGGTGAGCTTGATATCCGTACAGGAGGCAATCACGAATCCGGTATTATCGCCATTGGCGGCGGCAGAATAGATATCAACAGTACTCAAAGCAGTAATTTCAAAACTACTATCGAAACCAGCGGACGCAATCATCAACATGGTATTGTTATCGGTACTCTGGCTGCAACAAATCAAGCTGCAGAAAAACATCTGGGAAGTAAATACGGATCATCGGAGGTCAACCTCTATGGTACTGCAGATATAAAAGTAGATCATGAAAAAGCTTATGGCATCAAAATAGCAGGAGATGGGGCTGGATTCAATATGTTTGCTGTCGATGGACAGCTTGAACGCAGTAAGATCCACGCCAGCTCCACAGCCGTAAAATATTCTTCAGCTCTGGGCAACTCCACTGATAAGACCGGTAATAATATGACTGCCGGTAAGCAAATCATCCATTTGGAAAATACTGATATCACTAATGACGGAGTTGCCAGCACCAGTGACAGTGACGGTGTCTATACCGGCCACCTGATACAGATAGGTTCACATGGCCAGGAAATAACCACTGACGGGCATCAACGTGCCAGCAATCCTGGCGGTACTAATTACAGTGACATTATCAATGTCGCGGATGCAGTCAAGGACGCTACTTTAAACTTGGTAAACAGTACAGCAACCGCTCATGATTCCAGTAATAAAGACTTGATCCATATTACCTATGGCGGTCAAACGACAACTAATCCGGATCTTGTTGCCAGTAATATTACTGTCAATACTTCTAAAAACACTGTTCTGAACGGTGCTATTTTTACAGATTATACAATAGACAGTACCGGTAAAAGCAGCAGGCTTGATCTTGCTCTGACGGATAACAGTACCTGGAATATGACCCAAAACGCTTCTGCAAAAAATTTATGGCAGGGATCTGAAGCAGAAGGCAACTTTGTTACTGATCTGTCCCTGAATAATTCAGTTATTAAATTTGGTCATCTGGACTGGAACAACGATAATGAGCTTCTCGAAGCTCAAAAGGCTGAAAATTTCAAAAATTTATATGTGGCGGGAAACTACAGCGGCGACAATGGCCAGCTGCATATGAATGTCGTCTTGGGCAAAGACGATTCTGCAACTGATAAAATGATCGTCGGCGGTGACACTTCAGGCACAACCTATATCAATTTTAAAAATATCGGTGGTAGTGGCGCACAGACCGCTCAGGGTATCAAGGTCATTGAAGTTCTCGGGAATTCTGATGGTAATTTCATCAAGTCTAATCCCCTGGTCGGTGGCTTATATGAATATTCACTCGTCAAAGGCGGCAATCAAGGTACTGAAAGTGATTGGTACTTAACATCCTATGCGCCTACTACTGCCCCTGTCTATCGTCCTGAAACAGGTTCATATCTGGGAAACATGGCCTTAGCCGGTTCTATGTTCGATCTCCGCCTTTATGATCGTGAAACGCATCTGCAGCATCAAAACAATCAGGAAGATGGCCCTAATATCTGGATCATAAACAGCTATACCCGTACGAAACAGGATTTCAGCAACGATCAGATCCACGGTAATGCCAATCTATACAAACTGCGCGTGGGCACTGATCTTTATAATGAAGTCAGTGATAAAGGTGAACAGCAGCTGTTCGGCATAATGGCAGCTTATGGCAATGGCAGCCAGACGACTTCAGCCAGTTTCGCCAACCGTGATTCCAAAGGTTCTGTCGATGGATTTTTATTAGGTGTCTATGGCAGCTGGTTTGAAAACGCACATGACAGAAGCGGCTGGTATGCTGATACCTGGTTCCAATATGGCTGGTTTGATAACGAAGTCAATGGTGCCGGACTAAGCAAAGAAAGCTATGATACCAACGGCTGGGGACTTTCGGCAGAAATCGGTAAATCCATAAATTACAAAGAAACAGATCGGCGTACTTATTCTTGGCAGCCTAAGCTTCAGCTTACCTATACCAAGCTTAATAATGATACGTATACTGAAAATAATGGCAGTACTATCGCTTTTGGCAATGAAGCCAATCTTCAAACACGTTTGGGACTGCGTTGGTTAAGTGAACAGAATACAGCTTCGACAAAAAAAGATTCTTTCTTTGCCGAGGTAAACTGGCTCCACAATTCTAATAATTACACTATTTCTTCTCTTGGTGACAGTATTTCTCAAGACGGTAACAAAAATCTTGGCGAACTTCGTCTCGGTTATGAAAAAGAATTCAATAAAGACTGGTTCATCTCTGCTGATCTCAGCGGACGTTTTGGCAGTAATTCTTACAGTTCTTTCCAAGGCATGCTGTCTTTGGAGTATCTATTCTAAAAAGAAAAACTCCCGGTTTTCCGGGAGTTTTTCTTTTTAGCCGTTTATACCAGCATGCTGTTTATATGAATCCTCCAGCAGCCTGATGAAATAATGATAACTCGCAAAGAGAAATAACGACGAACCCAGCCAGGCAATCGGACTGGCGTAACAAATGCCGCTGTAACCAAAATATTCGGTCAGATATACTGCGGCAGAAGTACGCAGTATCAGCTCTACGATACCGCTGAACATAGGTATCATCGCAATACCCATACCCTGTACGGCATTACGATAGATAAAAATCTGACTGAGGAAAAAATAAAACGGCACGCTGAGATGCAGATACTGCTGCGCCTGCGATAAAACCTGTTCATTAGCTTCGCTGATAAAAATACTGATCATTTCGCGGCCGAAGAAATACATAATAACAGCGGCAAATAAACTAAAACACAGCGCCAGCAACGAACATTTTTTTACACCCTCGCGGATCCTGTCAAACCGATGAGCGCCAAAATTCTGCGCGCTGAAAACCGCCATCGACAAGCCAAAAGAAATCATCGGCTGCAGGGCCAGCTGTTCGATCCGCATTGCGGAAGTGAAAGCTGCGATCGTAGTCGGGCCGAACTTATTACAAACAGCCTGAATGAAAATCATACCAAGCCCCAACACTGAAAACTGCACCGCCATTGGCAGGCCCATACGCAGATGCTCCCAGGCAAACTTCCAGTCAAAGTGCCAGTCCTGCTTTTGCAGACGCAGGATCGGGAATTTTTTGACAATATAAACAATACACAGCAGCGCGGAAAAGCCCTGCGCAATAACCAACGCTACTGCTGAACCAGGCACGCCCCAGCCGAACTGAATAATAAACAGCAGCGCCAGAAAAATATTCAGGATCGTTGCGATAATCAAAAAATATAACGGTGTTTTACTGTCGCCCAGAGAACGCAAAATGCCTGCCAGAAGATTATATCCCATCATGGCGATAATACCATGACTGATGATCAAAACATAACTTTTAGCATCTTCAAACAGCTCCTCAGGAACGTTCATCGCCGCTAAAGCCGGATCAAGGGCAAATGTTGCTATAAGCATCATTATCAAAACAAAAAACAAACTCAGCATCGTGCTCATCGCCACACTGCGGCGCACACCGTCAAGATCACCGGCGCCGTACCGCTGGCCCGTAACCACCGTGAACCCATTAGACAAACCCATCGTCAGCACAACCAGCATCATGAACAGAGGCGCTGTAGCCCCAACTGCCGCCAGTGCGTTGACCCCTATCGTCCGTCCTACAATAATGATATCTGCTATATTATATAATTGCTGAAAGACATTACCGATCAAAAGCGGTACCATAAAAGGAAGGATCAGCTTCAGCGGATCTCCCTCTGTCATATTCCTTACCATAAAAACACCACCCAACCATTTCCTGACTGATCAGTCAGAACTTAATTTTAACATTTATTTCAAATATTTGCAATTCATCTTCAGGATGAATTTACAAATAAATCAAATCTCTTTTTTTACTGATTCAAATATCTTAACAAGACAAATTTTTTTCTGTCAATTCACTGCCTCTTCAAACAATAAAAAAGGACGCCGCAGCGTCCTTTTTATTTATTTCAGTATCCTTTTACCACTTCATTACGCAGCTTGCCGATACCCTCGATCTCTACGACAACTTCATCTCCAGGCAGCATTGGACCGCAACCCATAGGCGTACCGGTCAGAATCAGATCGCCGGCATCCAGTGTCATACTTTGCGAAATATAGCTTAATATCTCATAGGGATTATATACCATGTCGCTGGTGCGCCCATTCTGCTTAAGCTGTCCGTTCAAATACAATTTGATCGACAGATCTGTAGGATCAAGATCAGTTTCCAGCCAGGGCCCCAATGGGCAAAAAGTATCAAAAGATTTACTGCGCAGCCACTGTACGTCCGACAACTGCAGATCCCGTGCTGTAACATCATTAGCGCAGGTATACCCTAAAATATAATCCGGCACATCTTCCGGAGCTACGTCTTTCATCCGCTTTTTGATAACAACGCCTAACTCAGCCTCATAAACTACCTCATGGCTCTGACGCGGATAAATGATTTTGCCGTCGTTACCGATAACAGTATGCGCAGCTTTAGTAAAAAGCGCAGGCTCCTTAGGTACGTCCACATGAAATTCTCTTGCATGGTCACGATAATTGAAACCGACACAAATAATCTGCTTCGGCACACATGGAGCCAAAAGTTTAGCGCCAGCCAAAGGAAAAACCTCATCTGTCATCCGCCAATAAGTATCAATACTGCCATAGACAGCGCGGATAACATCACCGTCGATAAAACCAATCCTGGCACGGCCCTGTTCTTCAAAACGTACGCATCTCATAAATTTTAACTCCTCATCTTCCGCATCTTGCGTTCTCTAAAATATACAGGCTCCAGGCCTGCCTCATCTGCTAAACTAAGCGCTTCTCTCATGCGGCGCCCTACATGCTCTTTATAATGGGCATCGCTGCCGATCACCGCATATTTACCTCCCAGCTGTGCATAACGTCTGTACACCGCCAGTAATGAAGCCATAGCTCCAGCATCATCCAACCGGCGGGTATTGATCTCCAGTGGTTTTTCTTTTGCTATCAGCAGCTTAAAAACCTGATCAAAAAGTTCCGGCGCTTCTCCCAGAATCAGTTCTTTATCTGCGTAAGGCATATACCGGCACATATAATCAATATGGGCAAAAGCGTCAAAATTATTATGCCGCTCCAAATTAGCCAGTGTATCTATCAGAAATTCACGTACAGCTTCAACTTTTGCCAGCCCTTCATAACAGCGTTCTTCATACAGATCGCGGCCATTAATGCAATGCATGGATGCCAGCACATAGTCAAAGGGATATTTCCCAGCCAAAGCTTCATCTGCAGCTGTTGTCTGCTTCTGCATTCCGATCTCGATTCCCAAAAGCACTTTGTCACTGCGATAAGGGCCAAACCGTTCAAAATATTCGTCTACATCAAACATAAATGCACTCGGATTCGTCGGATAATCATCGTCCCAGTGCTCAGTGATAACGATGCCAATATTCTGCTGCTTTGCCGCAGCGACGGCCTCGGCAATTTTCATATGACTATCGCAGGAATAATCACAATGCATATGTGTGTCAAAAATCATATTCTGGCCATCCTTTCGTAGTTTATATTGTATCAAATAGGCTTGAAAAAGCAACTAGAAAAACTATTTAAAACTATTTTTCACAATATTTAACCGGTATTAAAAAACTCCTTAACAGAAAAAATTCTGTTAAGGAGTTTTTTATCAACGTTTTTTAAAATCAATCATTTTACCATTTAAATCAAATTCTGCGCTGTATGCTTCTCTGTCGCTCTCTGCATCCATCATGACGGTCCAATCGCCTTTCCAAAAACGATACACTAACGATTCTTTGACTTTTACATCTTTTTTATCACTTACTTTTTCCTGGAAAGCTTTATACATCTCAGGAATTTTGTCCATATTTAATGCTTGCAAAGCGATCAGATTATCTTCCATATTACCGCTGCCGGTAATCTTTACAGCAGATGGGCCGCTCCAGCTTCCGTTGCGGTATTCATAATGATCGACATCTTCTTTGGTTCCTGGTTTAAGGATATTGATAGAAATAAAATTACCGCCGTAATCTTTTCCTGAAACAATCGTAATATCCTGAAATACCTTAAGCTCCTGTCCTTTTAAACCATCTTTATTCTGCAGCTCGCCCATAATTTTCCCGATAGCGCCGGGCTCAGTGAAAACACTTTTACTGCTGCCACCACAGGCAGTCATGAGCATTGCAAAAATCAACATGGAAATAACTAACAATAATTTTTTCATTAGAATCGCTCCTTTAACCGAGTTCGTCTGAATATTTACAAATAACTGTTAAAGTTTCTCAATCATTTGTAAATATCATCAGATGGATAATTTGCAATTATTATAGCATACTTTTATCTGCACTTCAAAAATATTTCCGGTTCATAAACATTTGTGAAAATTTATAACGTGATATAAATAAAACTCTTTTGGACCGCTTATTAAAACCGTCCAAAAGAGTCTGCAAATCAAACGTTAAAACGAAATTCGACTACGTCGCCATCCTGCATCACGTATTCCTTACCTTCAAGCCGAACCAGCCCTTTATCGCGGGCAGCCGCTTTACTCCCGCACTCAACCAGATCATTATAGGAAACGATTTCCGCACGGATAAAGCCGCGTTCGAAATCTGTATGGATCTTGCCTGCTGCCTGCGGCGCTTTAGTTCCACGTACGATCGTCCAGGCACGTACTTCTATTTCGCCGGCAGTAATATAAGTCATCAGCCCTAAAAGTTTAAATCCGGCTTTGATCAGGCGGTCAAGCCCTGCTTCTTCTAATCCGGCCATCGCCAAAAATTCCTGCGCTTCTTCATCCGGCAGTTCGGCGATCTCCGATTCCATCTTCGCCGATACGGTAATCACTTCTGCACCCTCACCGGCCGCATACTTTACAACAGCCTGCACATGCGGATTGGCAGATGCGTCGGCAACTTCCTCTTCACTGACATTGGCCACATATAAAACAGGCTTCATAGTCAAAAGATGCAGTTCTTTCAAAAATTCCAGCTCATCTTCAGTCAGCCCCAGACGGCGTGCCGGCACTGCCTCGCTGAGTCCTGCCAAGACTTTATCCAGAACAGCCTTTTCGATTGGCACCTTTTTATCACCAGTCTTTAAAAGCTTCACCAGTCTTTCCTGGCGTTTTTCAACCGATTCCATATCTGCCAGGCACAGCTCTGTATTGATGATCTCAATGTCACGCAGAGGATCGATACTGCCCTCGACATGAGTGATATTTCCATCTTCAAAGCAACGTACGACCTGTGCAACAGCATCAACCTCACGGATATGCGCCAAAAATTTGTTACCCAGGCCTTCACCCTTAGACGCGCCTTTAACAAGCCCGGCTATATCTACAAAGCGCATTGCCGCAGGTACGATTTTTTTTGCTTTGACCATTTCTCCCAAAACAGACAAGCGTTTATCAGGCACATCAACAACACCTACATTAGGTTCTATAGTACAAAAAGGATAGTTGGCAGCCTCTGCTCCCGCTTTGGTAATAGCATTGAACAGGGTGCTTTTGCCGACATTAGGCAAACCGACTATCCCTACTTCTAAATTGGTACTCACTCTGATCGCTCCTCATCTATTAGTAATACTTTATTTTACCTCAAAGACCGTTTTTATGCAATATCATTACTGCGGCGGAGATTATGCCATTGCTTTTATTAGTTGTTTTCAGCCCATATTTATTTATATTTCTACAGTATATATTTTTGCAGTAAATTATTAAAATCTCATTTAAAGATATTTAATTACATTATTTTATGTTATAATAATAATATATTTTAGCTTGTTTGTATAAACAAGTATGAAAAGGAGCTGTTTATATGATGGAAACGATTCAGGAAATCCTTAATTTTTCAGTCGGTAAACTGACTGTTGGCAACATTATTTCCGCACTTGTCATTTTTCTTGTCTGCCACGCAGTAATCAAAGCATTGATGGGTCCAATAGAAAGACTGCTGGATAAACTGAACGTAGATTTGACGCTGCGCGGTTTTTTACGCACTGTTATCAGAGTAGTGCTCAATTTTGTCGCTGTATGCATCGTTGCTGAAAGTATCGGTATTCCTATTGCTTCACTGCTGGCCGTTTTAGGTATGTTGGGTTTAGCTGTTTCACTTTCTGTACAGGGCGCTTTATCCAATCTTTCCAATGGTATCATGCTGCTGATCACCAAACCATTCAAAGCAGGCGATTATATTGCCGCAGCTGGTATCGAAGGTACAGTTAAAGAAATTTCCATGCTCTGCACCAAAATCATCACTGTCGACAACAAAGATATTTTCGTACCGAATAGTGAGATCGCCGGCGGGAAAATCACTAACTTTTCCTCGGAACCGGTACGCCGCGTCGATATTGTGATCCGCGCCGGCTATAATAACGACATTGCCACTGTAAAAAAAGCTCTGACCGAGGCAGTTGCAGCTACGGACAATACTCTGAATGATCCCGCGCCTTTTATCAGGCTTTCCGGTTATAAAGAATATGCCGTCGAATATACGATCCGTGTTTGGGCCCAGGGCTCCGATTACTGGAATGTATATTTTGACCTGTTGGAAAACATCAGCAAAGCTTATGCCGCTAATGGCGTCAAAGGCGCTGTTCCCGGTATGAATATCTATATGCAGGAAGATAAATAGAAAATAAAAGAGCACTTCTGTTTAGAAGTGCTCTTTTATTTTATTCAGGAGTTCTTTTTCTGCATATTTAATGCGCAGCTCTGCTATGCTCAGCAATACCGTCAGTACTGCCGGAAAAAACAGCACCACCAGCAAATCAACCATCAGGTTCACTTCCTATCACGGATACCGCTTTATTTATGTACGTTAGTATGCAGACAGATTCTGTATTTACGCCAGCAGGCAAAGGTTAATACACCCAATACTGCTAAACTCAAACAAGCATTAAAGGTTGCGGCTGTCATTTATCTTCACCTCTCTCTTTCATAACCATATAATACCGCTGCCCCAGCGGCAGGTAAATGTCAGGAACCGTAAAAATAGCCCTGACCAGCATAAAAAAGCTGTAAATATTACCCGGGCAATAAATGATCTGTTTCCGATCAATTACCCTCGGCTTACCGGCCTTCTCTTTTGCAGTCTGACAGATTATAGTATAATTAAATTAATAAAAGCAAAGGGGATTTTGCCATGACTAAGCCGACAACAGCACGTACCTGCATTGTAGAAGCTTTTCTGCAGCTGTGCCAGACCCTGCCCTGCGACAAAATAACAGTTTCACAGCTTACAAAAAAAGCCGGTTACAACCGCAGTACTTTTTACGCCTATTTCAATAATACAGATGATCTGCTGAAACAATTAGAAAATGAATTATTTCAGCTTGTCGACACTTTTCTGCCGCATGGCCTTCGTATTTTTCGCACAGGTATGCCTACAGCAGAAGAACGCCTGTTGTCACAAAGATTTTTTAAAAGCAATGCCCGTATTTTGGCAATGCTCCTAGGCCAGAACGGCGATCCGCGTTTTGTCCATAAAATGAAAAACCATATTCGGAAAGTACTGATCCAAAACCTGCAGCTGACTACTCAGCAGATAACACCGCAGCTGCAGCTGTTGATAGAATTTATAATCAATGGTCATCTGCAGGTATTGGTCTATTGCTACGAGCATGACAGTCCGCTTTCACCGCTCGATTTTTGGCTCAAACTACGCAGCTTTATCGACCAGCCCGCCCTGCTGGCTGCAATGACTGCAAAATCCGACAAAAGCCCCTGATTTGTTGATTGCCAAGAGGCTGCTCTTCTTCTATTATTAAATTAAGAAAGCACTCAAAGGAGCCGTATGATGAAGAAAAAATTTTTAATCATGATAGCAGTAATAACAGCGGTAATAAGCTGCCTGTGGTTTTTCTTGAAACCTGCTGCAAAAGATCCTACGCTGGTAACACTATATGGGAATGTAGATATCCGCCAATTTGATATTGGCTTTCAGGTTCCGGGACAAATCACCAAAATGTATTTTGAAGAAGGAGATACAATACGGGAAGGCAGCCTAGTCGCAGAGATCGACGCGGCAGATTACAAGCTGCAGGAGGCCAAGTCGGAAAGTGAAGTAGCCAAGGCCTATGCAGCAATGGTCCAGGCGCAGTCAGTCTATGATAAATATACTGTTTTATATGGCACAGGCGCTATTTCCAAGCTGGATTTTGAAACTGTGGAAAACACCTTGAAGGAAGCGCGCTCAGCTTATAATGCATCCGTAACCGCAAAAGATCTTTTAGCCAGGCAAAGTGATTACTCCAAACTTTATGCACTGGAAGAAGGCATCGTTACCGCACGTTTAGTTGAGCCTGGTACGATCATTCAAAAAGGAACGGCCGTCTATACTTTATCCAAGCCGCGCCCGATCTGGGTCAGAGCCTATATCAATGAAACAGATCTGGGCAATATTTACGATGGTATGCCGGCACAGATTATTACCGACAGTACTGATCCGCAGACAGGCGCCAGGAAAACGTATCAGGGTCATATCGGTTATATTTCCCCTGTCAGCGAATTTACGCCCAAAAGCGTACAGACAACCGATCTGCGTACAGATCTAGTCTACATGATCCGTGTTTATGCCGATAACCCGGATAAATTTCTGCGTCAGGGAATGCCCACGACTGTTTTGATCGATTTGAAGGATACCCGGGGTAAGTAAAATGGATACGGTAGTAATAAATAATATCACTAAAAAATTTGAACATACGACTGCTATAGACGATTTGACGCTTACCATACCTACAGGACAAATGACAGGCATCGTAGGTGCCGATGCCGCGGGTAAAACCACGCTTCTGCGTATCATAATCGGGCTTTTGTGTGCCGATTCGGGAACCGTTACGACCCTTGGCTATGATCCGGCACGGCAAAAAAAAGAACTTATCGCTCAAATAGGTTATATGCCGCAAAAATTTGGACTGTACGAAGACCTGAGCGTACGTGAAAACCTGGAATTCTATGCAGATTTGAAATCAGTCGATAAAAATTTTGACGAACTTTTGGACTTTACCGGTCTTCGGCCCTTTCAAAAACGACTGGCCGGTAATTTATCCGGCGGTATGAAGCAGAAGCTTGGTTTAGCCTGCGCGCTTTTAGGAGACCCTAAATTTCTGGTCTTAGATGAGCCTTCTGTTGGTGTAGATCCCATCTCACGCCGCGATTTAATGCGTCTGGTACGGGCGACGATCAAAGAAGATACTACCGTAATCTGGTCTACGGCTTATCTGGACGAAGCTAACAGTTTTGACAATACCGTAGTTATCGATAAGGGAAAAGTCATCTTTCATGGTCCGCCAGAAACACTGGCTGCCACTTCTGCTGATTTTGAACGCGAAGTTATCCGCATGATGGGCGGCTATGAAGAAAAAGAATCACAGATCGCAGCCCATTATATTTATCGGGAAAGCACTGTAGAATATCCCGTGGAAGCTTTAAACCTCTTAAAAATGTACGGTAACTTTGCCGCTGTAAAAAATAACACCTTTCACATCAGAAAAGGTGAAATTTTTGGTTTGCTAGGCCCTAATGGTGCCGGCAAATCTACCTCCTTTAAAATGATGTGCGGCCTGGCCCGGCCAACAGACGGTACTGCAAAAATCATGGGGGTAGATATCAGGAAAAATCCTACTTTAGCCCGCTCCTATCTAGGCTATATGGCGCAGAAATTTTCATTATACGGCAATATGTCAGTCCGCGAAAATCTGGAATTCTTCGCCGGTATTTACGGTATTCCCCTGGCAAAAATCAAAGAACGTGTCGACAGCATCGCGTCTTATTTTGGTTTGACTGTCTATTTTGACCAGCTGTCAGAAAAACTGCCTTTGGGCATCAAACAGCGCTTATCTTTAGCCTGCGCGCTCATCCATAATCCGCCGATCTTATTTCTGGACGAAGCCACCTCCGGCGTAGACGTGGTCACCCGCAAAGAATTTTGGTGTCATCTGCGCGCCCTGGCAAAAAAAAGCGTCACGATTTTGATTACTACTCATTTTATGGATGAAGCGGAATATTGTGATAACATCAGTTTATTTTATCAGGGCGAAACTATAGCCGTCGGCACTCCGGCAGCTTTAAAATCGCAGGCTACTGCTGCGACGATGGAAGAAGCCTTTATTACGCTTATTAACCGCAAAGATGCAGAAAGCGGACGGCTATGAGAATTTTATGGGCTTTTATCAAAAAAGAATTCCTGCAGATCTTTCGCGATCCCAGCAGTATTTTGATTGCTTTTATCTTGCCGACGCTGCTGTCTTTGATTTATATGTATGGCATCAATGTCGACTCCGTCAATATCAATCTGGGTCTTAAGCTGGATGACGCCAACCCCAGAGTAGTTTCTCTGGCCAGGTCTTTCAGTAATAATCAGTATATCAGAACGAAGGTCTACGATGACAAGGACGCCATGTACAGCGATATCGTCAATTCCAAACTTCAGGGAGCCGTGATCGTTCCTAACGATTTTACTGTCACTCTTAACAATGGCCGCACCGCACAGATCCTGGTCATTACCGACGGCAGCGAAACCAACACTGCCAACTATGTCCAAAGCTATGCCAGCGGCGTTATTTATCAGTGGCTGGAAACGACCGGCTACAGTAAGCAACAGGTAAGTCTGATAGATCCACAGCTGCGGATCTGGTATAACGAGAAGCTTGACAGCCATTATTTTATTTTGCCGGGTTCTCTGGCCGTAACCCTAAGTCTGGTCGGTATCCTTTTAACAGCGCTTGTCGTAGCCAGGGAATGGGAACGGGGTACAATGGAAGCTTTGTTAAGCACCAGGCTCAGCAGATTGCATTTTGTAGCCGGAAAATATTTTTCCTACTATATTTTGGGCATCTGCTCGCTTTTGTTTAACGTGTTTTTATGCATCGCTGTTTTTGATCTGCCCTTCCGCGGTTCTTATATCATACTATTTTTGGTGGGCAGCCTGTTTTTGCTGACCTGTATGGGCATCGGCTTACTGGTATCCACGATTTTTAAAAATCAATTTCTGGCCTGCCAGATCTCTTTAGTCATGGGTTTTTTACCGGCACTGCTCCTTTCCGGGCTGATGTTTCCGATTTCATCCATGCCTGCTTTTTTCAGATATTTAACAGCTGTTTTGCCGCAGCGTTATTTTGTGTCGTTTATTGAAAGTGAGTTTTTAGCAGGAACTATCAGTGATATAGTTCTGATCAACACCGTTTATTTAAGCTGTCTGTGCCTTGTGTTGTTATTTTTAGTTTATAAAAATACGTTAGTGAGGTTGGAAAAATGACAACACGATTATTGACGCTGATCATTAAAGAATTTAAAGCAATCTGGAAAGATCCCCGCAGCAGAATGATCGTTACCATCATGCCTATTATTCAGCTTATTGTTTTCGCCAACGCTGTAACAATGGAAGTAAAAAATATTGATATGTTAGTGCTGGATAACAGCCGCAGCTACTATTCCCGCGAACTGATCAGCCATTTTGCAAATTCGCCCTGGTTCAACTCTGTAGCGGTTGTTGACACGCCTGAACAGCTCAAACAAAGCATTGATATCCAAAAAGCAAGCCTGGCTCTGGAAATACCTCCTGATTTTGCCGTATCTATAAAAAACAAGACCGGCGCCAGCGTGCAGCTGATAACAGACGGCAGTCAGACAAATTCCGCTTCGATCATCGGCAGCTATGCTACACAGATCATCCAAAGCTATGCCAAAGAATTATCCGGCAGCGAGCCACGCTTGGAAATAGTCACCAGAAACTGGTTCAATGTCAACCTTGATTATAAGTATTACTCACTCGTTTCCCTGATGGCTATGCTCTCGATGGTCATCGTGCTTTTACTGACATCGCTGTCTATTGCCCGGGAAAAAGAAGTCGGTACTTTTGACCAGCTCATTGTCAGCCCTCTGTCTTCTACCGAGATCCTTATCGGCAAAGCCGTACCGGCCCAGCTCTTAGCCTGGCTTCTGACAATGGTGATGCTTGCTATTTCAGTACACTTTTTTGATTTTCCTTTGGTTGGTTCGCTTGCAGTTTTTTTAGCAGCTGACTTTGTCGCTCTTTTAGCTTTAGTCGGTGTCGGTCTGTTTATTTCATCCTTATGCAGAACGCAGCAGCAGGCTATTTTAGGTGTCTTTACCTTTCAGATGCCTGCCGTATTGTTATCAGGATTTATCTCGCCTATTGATAATATGCCGGTCATACTGCAATACCTCACTTACCTTAATCCGCTGCGTTTCTTTCTGGTCATTGCCAAAGGCGTACTGCTGAAAAATATGGATATGTATCATGTGCTGATAAATTTGATACCGCTGGCTTTAATAGCTGTTTTAACACTAAGTATTGCCGGCTGGACCTTTAAAAGTAAACTGGAATAAAATCATCAAATTCCGGAAACTGTTACTATCACACCGGAACAGAGCCTTGTACTCTTTGCCCTGCAACGTCACTTCAATCTTTATAAAAAAACAAGCCCTCCGTTTCATCAGAAACAGGGGGCTTGTTTTTCAACCGTTTTCATTCATATCTGCTGATTTCGACCAGATTGTTATCAGGGTCACGCACATAAAGGCTCTGCATTTTCCCTAAAGCACCATTACGCTCGACGATGCCAACTTCAACCGCGATACCGTGCTTTGCCATCTCCTGATAAACAATGGGCAGTTCCGTTACTGTCAGCAGACAAATATCCAGACTGCCGTAAGCCACATTTCCGGCCGCCGGCAAAAATTCCGCAGGACAACGATGAACATTGATCTTCTGCATACCGAAGCGAAATGCATAATGGTCGTCCTGGCACAACAGTTCCATCCCCAGGACATCACGATAGAACCAGACGCAGAGTTCAAAATTACTCGTTGTCAAAACCAAATGATCTAAAGCTGTAATCTGCATTTTGCGCCGCTCTCTTTCAATATTTTTAATTAAAAAGCTCTGCCTTACAGCAGAGCTTTTTGCTATTTTACTGATCGGCCGCAGAAACCACAGCTTTTACAGCTTTAATGAACTTAGGCCTGGCAATCATTACAAAATGACCGCAGCCCCTGCATTTTAAACCAAAATCCATTCCTGTACGGGTAATTTCCCATTCAAAGGACCCGCAGGGATGAGCTTTTTTCATCCGCACTACATCGCCGACATTGAACTTAGCGTCCAACATAGCTTATTCTACACCCTTCACCGTACTGATATCCGTTACATCGTAACCGGCTTCACGGATCTGCTCAATAATATCCATACCATGCTGCGAAAGGTCAGCGCGAATAGTAAGTTCCGTAGTATCGGCATCATTACGCTTGGTTACAACAGAAATGATATTGATGCCCTGATCGCGGAACATACCTCCGATATCGGCAATAACGCCGACCTTATCAGTAACATCGATCGTGATACGAGTGCAGCTTTTAGCAATGCCCATGATGGTAACGAAAGCGCGGAAAATATCGCTGTCCGTAATAATGCCGCACAGCCTGTTATCTTCATTCACAACAGGCAGAGCGTTGATCTTATGTTTATACAATATATAGGCGACATCCTCAATTGCACTGTTATCACGCACAGTAATCACATCGCGGGTCATTACGTCGCGTACCTTCAGACGTGACAGCAGATAATTAGCTTCGTAACGTGATAAAGTACTGGCATCAGAAGGTGAAGTGCGCCCAACGTCGCCATCAGTGATAATGCCCATCACTCTTTTGATATCATCTACAACCGGAATACGGCGAAAAGCACTGCTCTTCATCAGTTCCCGGGCTTCCAGCATGCTTTTGTCTTCTGAAATCGTTAATACGTTAGGTGTCATAAAGTCTTTAACTAGCATTGTAAACACGCTCCTTTTCCGGCATCAGCCGCCCAAATAAGCCTTACGCACAGCTTCACTGCTGGCTAATTCCTGTGCTGTACCTGCCAAAGCGATGCGGCCGGTTTCCAATACATAAGCTTTATCGGCAATTGATAAAGCCATATTGGCATTTTGTTCTACCAAAAGCACCGTTGTACCGCTCTCGTTTATTTCTTTTATTATATTAAAAATTTCTTTAACAAGCAATGGTGCCAGACCCATTGAGGGTTCATCCAGCAGCAAAAGTCTCGGCCTGCTCATCAAAGCCCGTCCCATAGCCAGCATTTGCTGCTCACCGCCGGAAAGCGTTCCTGAAATCTGGTCCTTACGTTCCAGCAGTCTAGGGAATTTTTTAAAAACGTCTTCCAGATCGCGGGCAATACCATCCTTATCATTACGCAGGTATGCACCCAGTTCCAGGTTTTCCATGACCGACATATTTGCAAAAACATGCCTTCCTTCCGGAACCTGACATAGGCCCATACCCACAATTTTATGTGCCGGTACGCCGACGATATTTTTATCTTCAAACAAGATCGTGCCGTTTTTCGGTTTCATCAGCCCGGAAATAGTCCGCAGCGTTGTGCTTTTGCCGGCGCCGTTAGACCCTACCAGAGTTACGATCTCACCTTTCGGTACCTCGATACTGATGCCCTTGATAGCGTGGATAGCACCATAATATACATCGATATTGTCTACCTTTAACATCAGGACACCTCCTCGCCCAAGTATGCTTCGATAACGCGTTTATTATTTTTGATTTCATCAGGCGTGCCGCTGGCAATACAAAAACCATATTCCAGAACATATATCCGCTCGCAGACCCCCATAACCAAACCCATATCATGTTCGATCAGCAAAATCGACAAGCTGAATTTATCTCTGATCCAGCGGATCATTTCCATCAGCTCTTTAGTTTCCTGTGGATTCATACCTGCAGCCGGTTCGTCCAAAAGCAGCAGCTTCGGTTCCGTGGCCAGTGCGCGGGCAATCTCCAGCCGTCTCTGTTCACCATAGGGAAGATTTTTTGCTGTTTCATAAGCTTTATCTTCCAGCTTAAAGATTTTTAAAAGCTCCAGGGCTTTTTTGGTAATTTCATCCTCTTCGCTGAAATAACGGCCAACCCGGGCAATCGCCTCGCCTAAAGTATATTTGACATGCATATTATAAGCAATTTTGACATTGTCAATAACCGAAAGCTCGGAAAAAAGTCTGATATTCTGGAAAGTACGCGCCATTCCCAGCTGCGTTACCTGATACGATTTTTTACCACTGGTTCGCGTACCGTTGAACATTATCTCGCCTTCAGTAGGTGTATAAACACCGGTAATCATATTAAAAGCCGTAGTTTTTCCGGCTCCGTTGGGACCGATCAGCCCAATCAGCTCACCTGCTTTGATTTCCATGGAAAAGTTGGAGACAGCACGCAAGCCGCCGAAAACCATCGAAATATCATTTACTTTCAGCAGTGCTTCCATCTTTGCCACCTCCTAAATGAAACATTTTCAAGCTGAGCTCCTTATTACCGAACAGTCCCTGCGGACGGCGCAGCATCAGTACGATCAGAGTAATCGAGTAAATTATCATCCGCCATTCAGGATATTCTGCCAGATAAGCAGAAATAAAAGTCAGCAGCACAGCGCCGGTAATAGCGCCTGTCATCGAGCCCAGGCCGCCTAAAACGACCATGGTCAGAATATCGAAAGAACGCATGAAAGTAAAGGATGCCGGATGTGCAATATAAAAGTAATGCGAGAACAATACGCCTGCAGTGCCGGCAAAAGCAGCCCCCAGCGTAAACGCCATAACTTTGTATTTCGTAGTGTCGATACCCATAGTATCAGCAGCGATCTCATTCTCGCGAATTGCCAGACAACAGCGTCCTGGCGCTGAATTCTTGAAATTTTTAATAAAGAAAATGATGAAGATCATAATCCAGAAAACCCAGGGGAAATTGGTCAAACGGGGTATGCCCATCAGTCCGGAAGCACCGCCCACATAATCGATATTCAGGATACAGATACGAATGATCTCACCTAAACCAAGTGTCGCGATCGCCAGATAATCGCCATTCAGACGTAATGTCGGCAGACCGATCAAAAATCCCAAAAAGCCGGCAGCAACTGTGCCCGCTATCAATGCCAGCTCATATGAAAAACCAAGCTTGACCGTAACGATAGCGCCGGTATAAGCACCAACCGCCAAAAAGCCCGCATGTCCGATAGAAAACTGGCCTGTGTAACCATTGATCAGGTTCAAGCTGACTGAAAGAATAATATTAATACAAATCAGAACGATATTCAGTTCCCAGAAAGGTCCGATGATCTCTGCCATCATCAATCCCTGCATAACAGCAAAAAGTACAGCGCAGGCTACCAATGTCAGCAAATCTTTTTTTCTCAATGCATTCATAGCTCTCACCTACACTTTCTCACGTACATTTTTGCCCAATATACCGGCAGGTTTATAGAGCAAAATAAGGATCAGGATAGCAAATGCCGCAGCATCGCGGAAGGTTGAAGAAAAGAAACCGCTGACCATCGCCTCAACAACGCCCAGGATAATCCCTCCCAGCATAGCGCCGGGAATAATGCCAATACCGCCGAGAACTGCGGCAACGAAAGCCTTGATGCCAGGCACCATGCCCATCAGAGGATCGATAGAGTTATAATAGATACCTACCAAAACACCGCCGGCTGCTGCCAAAGCAGAACCTAAAGCAAAAGTCATGGAAATAACACGGTCAATATTAATACCCATCAAACGGGCGGCATCAGCATCAAAAGATACTGCACGCATCGCTTTGCCCGCTTTGGTGTTTTGTACAATGTAAGTCAGTACGGCCATCAAAATCAGCGCACTGATCAGGATAACGATCTGCTGGCTGTTTACTACCAACGGTCCAAAATGATAAATAGTCGCTTCAAACACAGCCGGGAACGTACGCGGCTGCGGCGTTGCAATAAGGATCATACTGTATTCCAGAAAGAAAGATACACCGATTGCCGTAATTAAGATTGCGATTCTTGGAGCATTACGCATCGGCCTATAAGCCACGCGTTCAATAATAATACCGGCTAATGCGGCACAGGCCATAGAAAAGAGTATAGCCGGAATAAAAGAAAAGCCAAACATTGTAGTTGCTATAAAGCCGAAATACGCACCCAACATGTAAATATCGCCATGAGCGAAGTTGATAAGCTTGATGATACCATAGATCATCGTGTATCCCAATGCTACCAGCGCATAAATACTGCCCAACGAAATGCCGTTAATAAGCTGTTGGACAAATTGCTGCATAAAGGAACCCATGTCCATAATTCCCGTCCTCCTGATCTCGTGGATTAAACGCAATGAGGCTGTGGTAATACCACAGCCCGCACCATTGCAAAAATTAATTGTGGATTTTTATCAAGGATTGATTTTTGTCCTGAAGGTTTGAGCGCCGCCTTTATGTTCGATAATTACAGCACTTTTAACCGGATTATGCTGCGCGTCAAAGGTTACGGTACCTGATACGCCCTGGAAACCGTTGATCTTGGCCATAGACTGAGCGATTTTCACCGGATCGGTATCGCCTGCATTTTTGATTGCCTCGGCAACCAGCAAAGCAGAGTCATAAGCAAGCGCTGCAAAAACGTCTGGTTTTACTTTATAAGCCTTTTCATACTCGCTGACAAACGCTTTATTCAAAGCAGAATCGTCATCAGGAGAATAAAGGCTTGAGAAATAAGTATTATTGAGTGCCGCCTTACCTGCTATTTCAGGCAGTTTAGCGCTGTCCCAGCCATCGCCGCCGGCCATGGGGATCTCGATACCCATCTCACGGCCCTGCTTAACGATCATACCAACTTCCTGATAATAGCCGGGAACATACAGAATATCCGGAGCCGCAGCTTTGATTTTAGTCAAAGTAGCTTTAAAATCGGTATCCTTTTGCAGATAGGATTCTTCAGCCACAACAGTGCCGCCGTTCTTGATAAAGTTCTCTTTAAAGAACGCCGCCAGACCTTTGGCATAGTCAGAAGAATTATCGATAAGGATCGCTGCTTTTGTTGCCTGTAAATCATTTTTAGCAAAGTTTGCCATAACAGTACCCTGGAACGGATCAATAAAGCAGGCGCGGAAATTATATTCTTTTGTTTTTCCTGTCGCCGGATCAACTGTAACGTTAGGGTTGGTAGCCATAGGAGCAATATCCAGCACTTTACTGCCGTTATTGATCGCGCCTGCGGCTATCGTAGCCGAGGAAAGGTTTGGGCCGATAACGGCAACAACCTTGTCCTGAGAGACCAGCTTCTGCATGGCATTGGTAGCTTCTGCTGCTTCGGACTTGTTATCCGCCACAACAAGCTCCAGTTTTTTGCCATTAATGCCACCTTTGTCATTAATGTTTTTGAAAGCCAGCTCAATAGCATTTTTCGAAGAAATACCAAAACTGGCACTGCCGCCGGTCATCTCAAGATTACCGCCGACCTTGATGGTATCGCCGCCGGCCGGTTTTTTATCGCCGCCGCAGCCGCTGAGCATAGCTGCTAAAGCTACGCTTGCTACCATTACTGAGAATACCTTGGTAACTTTTTTCATTGTTTTTCCCCCTCTGATGAAAACTGCAAAATATATTTAATCTGGTGCGTTTAAAACACGCCGGACTAAAAAACATCTAAAAAACAATGGGTCTACCTGGGTTCTATATTATATATTCTTTTGCAAACAGTTTTTTTATCTGAATTACAGCGTGATTTTTTCTTTGAAGGTCTGAACGCCGTCTTTTAATTCAATAATAATGGCGCTGGTGATCGGGTTATGATCTGCGTCATAAGTCAATTTACCACTGGCAACAGACAAGTCTTTAGTCGCAGCAATAGCCGCAGCCAATTTAGTACCGTCAGCAGTTCCTGCACGTTTAATAGCGTCAGCTAAAATCAGACCGGCATTATAACCCTGCATACAGAAAACATCAGGCTCTTTATTATACATAGCTTTATAACCGGCGATGAATTTTTGTACGGAAGGCTCTTTATCCTGTGCGGAATAAGCGCTGGAGAAATAGGTATTGTTCAAAGCTTCGGGACCGCCGATTTCAACAAGCTTCGGACTATCCCAGCCATCGCATCCCAAAAGCGGAACATTCAACCCCAATTCACGTGTTTGTTTAATGATTTTAGCAACTTCTTCATAATACCCGGGAATATAGATTGCTTCCGGATTAGTGGATTTGATTTTCGTCAGGGCAGATTTAAAATCAAGGTCTTTAGCAAGAAAAGCTTCTTTAGCGACGATCTTGCCGCCTTTTTCTTCCATAGTTTTAGTAAATACTTCAGCTAAGCCTTTGGAATAATCACTGGAAGCATCATACAAAATCGCTACATTTTTTACTTTCAGGTTTTTATCAGCAAATTCTGCCATAACACGTCCCTGGAAGGGATCGATAAAGCAGGAACGGAACACAAATTCTTTTACTTTGCCATTTTCGACAGTAATGTTCGGCGCAGTTGCACAAGGTGCAATCAAAGGCACTTTATTAGCAGTAGTGATAGGTGTGGAAGCAGCTACACAACCGCTGGTTGCCGGTCCGACAACAGCTATTACCTTATCCTGAGTGACGAGTTTGGTAACCGAGTTACCTGCTTCAGAAGGTTCCGACTTGTTATCGCTTTCCACGATACGCAATTTTTTACCATCAATACCGCCGGCTTTATTTACTTCATCAAAAGCCATTTTTAAGCCTGAAAGAGTAGACTTGCCGTAATTGGCGACATTACCGGTCAGCTCAAAGCTTGCACCTACTACGATTTCGTTGCTGTTTGCAGCCTCTTTCTTTTTGTCTCCGCCGCCGCAGCCTGCTGTCAGCGAAGCAAATACCATCGCTGCCAAAGCAGCACTGGCAACTTTTTTCCAGGTTTTCATTTGTTCTTTCCCCTTTTCCTATAATAGTATAAATTGGTTACTTCTATGCAGCAGCCGACGCTGTTCCCCTCTTAACAGTATTTTCCTGGCAAAGCTACGTTTGTAACTATCTGCTCACAATTATAAATAATTTTTCACACTTTTGTCAACTCTTTTTTTGTAAATCCATACAAAAAACAAATAATTTACCTTACGATTTTGTATTTTTTGGACTTTTTTTATTTTAATCCGTATCCAAGATACTTTTTTCCATTCAGCATAGACTGTATACAAAATTCATGGAAATGGCTTGGCAGCTTTTCTTGATATGATGTATAATATCCTTGTATGTTAATCGATTACAGATAGGAGCTCCTATGCATTATATACCCTTACTTTTTTTATGTGCGAAAGTTTTTTCCTTCATATATCACCGGGAGCTGGCTTTATTCCTGCATAACTTCCGGGCCATAGTCGAAGCGCGCAGAAGTACCAAAAAGGTACATGTTGTTTTTATTGATAAAACCACTATTTTTTTTCTGATTTATTTTCTCATTGATATTCTTTTCTTATTCTACTGTATCTGGCTCATTACCGGTGACAGCTGGGAACCCGGATGTATGCTGTTATTTCTTTCTGCTTTGGAGTCTTATGGTGTCCAGGGACGTATTGCCGGTGCCTATGAAGTAAGTCCACAGGGATTTATTTATGCTAAAATCTGGTTTAAGTACCTGATGAGCGCGCAAATAATGTTCATCCTTCTGCAGCTGTTCCACGGAAATATGTAGTGCGTAGAACTGCTCATCTTTTTCTACAAAAATAAGAATTACCAATATATATATAAACATTATAAAAGCGATTTCTAAATTATTAGGAATCGCTTTTTTATTTCCTCCAAATAAATAACAGCTATTATAACCTCTTTTTAGTTTTGCGGTCTTGTGGGGGGGGGCAAATGTGCTAAAATATTTGTTCGGAGGCGATTTTATTGCATATAATGATAAAAAACAAATTATTACTTATGAAAAATATTTTCACCAAACAATTTAGGCACTTTTTTCTTATTTTATTTGCAGTCCTGCTAATCCTACAGCTGCTTGGCAGCGGAACTTTTATTATTACCAAAACAAAGCAGCTGTTATTCACCGTATTTATTACGAGCTGCCTTACATCAATATTCTCCTATTCCAGAATTTATTTTTACAATTATTTATTAGCTCTGCTGCCGCTTTTATCACTGCTATTTTGTAAAACCGCAGCCGGCGAAGTTATAACTTCCGTCAATATAGCTTATTATTCTATATTTTCACTTTCATTTACCAATATCATTTTTTTTCTGTATTATTACAGTACCGCATATAAAACTCTACGACTTCTTTCTCCAGTAGTACTGTTACTCCAAATCTGTACGTTTCTTCTTTCAACAGCAGTTTGGGGTTATTATACTTCCAGCCAAAGTTTCCCCACTGCCACAACAATTCTTGCACTATTACAAACCAATGTTTCTGAAAGTTACGAATATCTGCAAACAAACTTTACTGGGCAGACTTTATTATTATTTCTTTTTCTTGTTCTTGTTTATCTGGTGTTTTCTCTGCTTTTACACTTGCGTCTTAAAAGCTGCCGCATAAATAATATGCCTCCAGTAGCGATTGCTGTATTTGTGCTTCTTAACCTGCTGACAGTATATAAAAGTTCTATAACCCCTGATAATTTTTTTACCAATACATTACGGGAGACAAGAAATGCTTTGGCTCAATATGATAATTTTTCTGCCCAAAAAAACGCCCGTCAAAAAATACTTGGGTCTTTAAAATCCCTTCCCAAAAACGCTGCAGGTGTCTACGTTCTGGTTATAGGCGAATCGCAAAATAAAGGCCACATGTCTGCTTACGGTTATCACCGGCCTACGACACCATGGCTTCAATCAATCAAAAACCAGCATGGCTTTCTGCTTTTTGATAACGCCTATTCCTGTCACAGTCATACTGTTCCCGTTCTGACTTATGCTCTAACAGCTAAAAATCAGTATAATACTCTGCCTCTGGAACAGGCAGCATCTATTATAGAAATTGCTCAGGCAGCAGACTTTCATACTGTATGGATAAGCAATCAGGTAAAATACGGCGCTTGGGATACTCCGGTTTCCGTAATTGCTGATCAGTCACAAACACAATACTGGTTAAACGGACATCTGGGAGAAACTACTCAAACTACTCATTTCGACTTGAGTCTGGTAGATGTTTTAAAAAAACTGCCGGTATTCGACAAAGCCCTGATAGTTGTGCATCTGATGGGTAATCATGGTTCTTACGAAGAACGTTATCCGCATGCGTTTAATCGCTGGACGGGAAAATCTCATATTGATAAGTATGATAACAGTATTCTTTACAACGATTTTGTCATGAAGCAGCTTTTTAGTACGGTAAAAGATCTGCCAAACTTTCAGGGGATGATTTATTTTTCAGATCATGCCGATGATGTTGATGCAGGTCTTGGTCACGACGCTTCCAGATTTACTTTCGATATGGCACGCATTCCATTGTATATGTATTTCTCTGATAACTATATTCAAAAATACCCGCATACTATGGCTATTTTAAAGAAGCATACGTCAGCCTATTTTACTAATGACCTTATTTTTGATACGCTTATCAATATCATGCAGATTCCTTTTCCTGTTTTGGAAGAAACAAACTCGCTGGCAGATAAAAATTATAAAAACACAAGCACAAATTTAAAAACTTTATATGGCAAAAAAATTCTTAGTGAAGATCCATTTGCTGATTAAGGTCAACACAGAAAAAACGCCCACAAATCGCTTGTGAGCGTTTTTCCTTTATGATGCAGTCCATTCTATTCGTTTTTGATTTCGCCAGCCTTACAGGCCGTTTAAAACGATGCTTTTTTTGTCTGTTTTATCACTTTTGCTGCAATACTTCCTGTTCTTCTTTGGAAAGTACATACTGGGATTTTCCAGCTATAACCGGTTTGGCATAACAGCGATTTTCTTCTCTGCCATAAATGCTTGAAAGCACCACACCATTATTTTCTTCATCAACCAGAGCTACAGAATAACTTAAATCACTTCCTGTATTATCAAAAGCATTATATCTTAACACGCGTAAATTCTGCACACAACTTTTTAACCGCAGCCGCAGATCATCACGGCTCTTTTCCAAAGCTGTTATTTTGGCTTCCGCACTGCGCACATCTTCCAGCGTCTGAGTAAGTACTTCGTCCAAATCCATAGTTGTGCCTTTAGTAAAATAATCATACTTCCACTGTAATTTTCTCAGCTTACTATTCATATTTACCAGCATCACCAGCAAAAATACTATCAAGACCAGTAGTACCGCTATTATAAACAGCAGATTATTGCCCAAAATTTGATTGATCTGTTCCATTGTTCTTCCTTCTCCCTTTATAAAAGACCTGAAACTGCAACGATGATCCCGGCCCAAAGCACTGCCGGCAACAGATTAGAAATACGAATCTGCACCACTTTCAGCATATTGACACCGATCGCCATAATCAGCATACCGCCCGTAGCAGTTACTTCATTTAAAATACTGGTAGTTAAGACCGGTTCCAGTACCCCGGCCAGCAAAGTCAAAGTACCCTGATATAACAGTACGCTTACTGCTGACAAAGCGACGCCGATACCAAGATTGGCCGTCAGTATAATCGCAATGATACCATCCAAAGTCGATTTAGCGAATAAGATCGTTGTATCACCTTTTAATCCATCCTGCAAACTGCCGATAATCGCCATTGCGCCTACACAATAAATCAGGCTGGCAGCAACAAAACCTTCTCCAATAGCTTTGGCCGCTCCGGCATCATGTCCGCCAATCAGCTTACTGCCGATCCAATCTCCAAATCTTTGCAGCTTCGTATCGATATCGATACCTTCGCCAACGATAGCACCTAAAACAATACTGAAAATAACAACCATGATATTTTCACTTTTAAAAGCCATCTGTACACCTATAACAATGATACACAGTGCCACACCCTGCATGATGCTTTCCTGCCATTTTTCCGGCAGTCCGCGGCGCAGCAATAATCCTGCGCCCGCTCCGGCTAAAATCGCTCCGGAGTTAACCAGCGTTCCCAAACCGACCATAATTCCCCTCCCGGTAAGCGCTGCTCGTGCCAGATCCTTTGCACTTACTTCATTCTTTCACCAATGCAGCAACACTTTATTTTAAACAGACAGCCAGGGCTTCTTCCTTTTTAATGTCTGCTGCGCCGGTCTGTTCAGCAAATCATATATCCGCTCCAGATCCTCAGGTGAATAATATTCTATTTCTATTTTGCCTTTTTTTTCATCCTTGGGCACAACTTTGACCTTTGTTCCTAATAATTCTACCAACCTGTTTTGAAAATCGCTGGTAAAAACATCTCCTGCCGCGGCTGCCTTTACTTTTTTATTGTTTGCTTTTTCCTCAGCAACAATTACCGCTTCTTCAGTAACTTTGAATCTGCGCCCAGTTTTCAGCTCTTTGACAACGTCTTCCACTGTCCGTGAACTCCAGCCTTTTTCAATAATGGCCGCAGCAACTTCAAGCTGCTGCTTTTCATTATCCAAAGAAAGCAGCGGTTTTACCTGCCCCATCGTCAATGTTTCACGTGAAACATATTCTCTGATCTGCTGCGGTAAATTTAACAGCCGCAGCAGATTAGCAACAGCAGTACGGCTGCGGCCAACTTTTTTCGCAGCATCTTCCTGTGTCAGCTTGCATTCGGTCATCAGCCGTTTGATGCCTTCTGCTTCTTCCAGCGGATTAAGATCATGACGCTGAATATTTTCTACCAAAGCAATTTCCATCATCGTTGCATCATCATAATCACGAATAATAACCGGAACAGTTTTCAGCTTGGCTTCCTTGGAAGCACGCCAGCGACGCTCTCCGGCAACGATCTCATATTTACGTCCGTGTTTACGTACTACCAACGGCTGAATTACTCCATGCAGCTTGATAGATTCAACTAATTCTGCCAGTTTCGCTGCATCAAAAACCTGCCGCGGCTGATGTGGATTAGGAACAATATCTTTCAGAAGCAGCTCCTTCTTTTCTTCGTCACTACGTACCGGTTCTACCGCTGTATTGACCGGATCGGCTGCATCACCAAAAATTGCACCCAAACCTTTGCCTAAACCTTTTTTATTCATCACCGATTACCTCCCGTGCCAGTTCCTGGTAAACCATCGCACCCTTGGATTTTGGGTCGTAGACAATGACCGGCTGTCCATGGCTGGGAGCTTCACTCAAGCGTACGTTGCGCGGGATAATAGTATTGTACATTTTCGTTTCAAAATATTTTTTTACTTCATCGACAACGTCGGCCGATAAATTGGTCCGCGCGTCATACATCGTCATCACTACGCCCTCCAGCTTTAAAGCCGGATTAAGATTTCTCTGCACTAATTTTATCGTATTCATCAGCTGACTGACACCCTCCAGGGCGTAAAATTCGCACTGAATAGGGATCAGCACCGAACTGGCAGCCGTCAGTGCGTTGATAGTCAGCAGTCCTAAAGACGGAGGGCAGTCGATCAGCACATAATCATAGTCGTGCTTAACACGTTCCAATGAGCTTTTCAGGCGGCCTTCTCTGTTCATCAGACTTACCAGTTCGATCTCGGCTCCTGCCAGCTGGATCGTCGCCGGCAGTACGTCCAAATTATCATAGGAACTATGGATGATCAATTCTTTCATCGGCACATCATCGATCAACGTATCATAAATACACTTTTTGATATCGCGCTTATCAAACCCCAACCCGCTGGTAGAATTCCCCTGCGGATCAGAATCTATCAATAATACTTTGCGTCCCTTCTGTGCCAGACACGCCGCCAAATTGACAGTAGTCGTAGTTTTACCGACGCCGCCTTTCTGATTGGCAATAGCGATAACCTTAACCAAAATCTTCACCTCACCCTTAATATCTTCAAAATAAATTATTTGAATTTCATCTGTTTCCCATTTTATCACAAATTAAGTGTTTCACCTATAGCAAAAACTAAAATTCACTTACTTTCTTTCAAATCATCGTCTTTTACGCAGCTTCTTCAAGGCAATGTTTCACGTGAAACATTGCTGCAACATTCTTTGCAGCCAAAACTTCCTCCAGCTTTGCTTCTATTACCATTGCTTTGAGTTTTTATCAACATAACCCACAGTTTTATCCACATATTTAATGAAATTTGCTTTTACTAAAACTTCATCAAAATCTGTTTTTTATTTTACAGGCTTTTTTCCATTAAAATATGAGGACAAAATTCATCCAAATATGCCTCACCAATTTCCCGGTAGCCTAAAGTCTGGTAAAAGCCGCTGGCACGACATTGAGCGGACAAACTGATCCGCTTACCGCCAACTCTGCGTGCTTCCTGTTCCAGTGCCAGCATGATCTGTGCCCCTAAATTTCTGCCACGGAACTCCGGCAAAACAGCCACCCTACCAATAATAAAATCCCCCGACCGCTCTCCCGGAAGTAACCTTCCTGTAGCCACAGCACACCCTTCCATAAATAGTACTGCATGCGGAACCATTTCGTCATATTCATCAAATTCATTTTTAAAACCTTGTTCTTCCATAAAAACTTTTTCTCTGATAGTTTTTGCTTCTGTACACAAAAAATTATAAATTTTTACCATTTGTCTGCTCCCTTCAAAAAAAGTGTCCAAATCTACACCTTTCAAAAACAAGGCGTGACTTAGAACACCCAATCATTTTCTTCATCCGCTGATAAAGAATTTACATCCTGTATTTATAATTGCCGTAATATAACCTGAGTATACTGCTATTTCAGACCTGCATTCTGTCGCTGCTGTAATAATTGTTCTTGATAAACAGCTATTTTAGCCTGCAGATTTTCACTGTACTGTTGCCATTTATGTACTTCTTCAGCTACATAAACCTGATGTTTCAGCAAAAGCTCCAACCGCTCGGCAATAGTACCGTCCCCATTATAACGCAGCTGTGCATATCTCTTTATATCACGCAGCAGCATCCCTGTCGCTTTTAATTTACACAAAAACTGTACCCATTCCCTATCTTCGGCCAGATAATTGCGACAGCCATTTTGACCACGTTTAACAAACAACAGGCCCTTTTTTTCATAATATCTCAAAGTATAAGCACTGATCCCAGTTAATTCCGCAAATGCACCGATTTTCATTTTTTATCCTTAATCCTTGACTTAGAGTATAGTCTAAAATTTATACTTTCATTGTAATCATTTTGGAGGTGAATGTAAATGTCTGATAATTATTTTAAAACAGGTTTAGAAAATTTAAAGAAAATCGATGGGACTGCAGGCAGTAACGTCATCGAAAATCTCAGTGATATTGCTCCTGATTTGGCCCGCTATATCATTGAATTTGCTTTTGGCCAGATTTACGAACGTCCCGGGCTCAGTCTGCAGGAACGAGAACTGCTGACGCTGTCCAGCCTTTTGACTGCAGGCGGCCGCGAAGCCCAGCTGCAGGTACATATCAACGCAGCATTACATGTTGGCATAAAAGAAGACAAAATTATCGAAGCATTTCTGCACTGCATACCTTATACGGGTTTCCCTAAAGTCCTCAATGCTGTTGCCGTAGCCGGACAGATATTCTCTGGCAAATAAATTTGCAGTAATCGACTGTACTGCTTATACTTAAAGTATCATTAATATTTTAAGGAGCAATTATATGCAATTACAGATTCTACCACAAACCTTTGCTGTGTGCCAGATTCAGGATACTTCTCAAATAAACTGGCAGATGCCGCTGTTTTTTTTTAGTAAAACTGCTGAAGAATTGTCCCTGGTCTGCCCTGAAACCGACCTTCCTGCAGCAGTTCTGCAATGCGAACGAGGCTGGCGGGCTTTAAAGATCTGCGGCGTACTTGATTTTGCTTTAGTCGGTATCCTCGCTAAAATTTCCAGTCTGCTGGCAAATGCCGGTATCAGTATTTTTGCCGTTTCAACCTATAATACTGACTATATCCTTATCAAAGAATCCCATCTGCAGAAGGCTGCTGCTGCATTAAGAACCAACGGCTATCAGATAACAGCATAAAAGCAAAAAGCGATGTTTCAAATGAAACATCGCTTTTTATTATATGTACAGCTTATCATTACAACTATAGATCTCATAACACAGCTTACTTTTTAAGCCTACGATCGTTCTTCAAAAAACGTTCTAAATACACCATATCTTTAAGCTGTATGCCATTTTCAAAAATCGGCTGAGGATAATTATCTGTAAAAAAATTTTTTATCACATGGCTTCTTCTAAAACCACAGGCTTGATAAAAATTCAGCGTTTCAAAAACATCACCTGTTCCGACCAGCATTCTTGTTCCCAAGCGACTATACAAGCGGCACATTTCTGTCATTAAAAAACGTCCATAACCACTACGTTGTTCCTGCGGCCATACCGCCAGGTTTTTGACTTCAAACACATCCTCTTTTTCCTGGGTCACGACCACTGTCGCCTTCAGATCTCCCTTATATAAAGCAAACAGATCTCCTCTCTTCAGATAACGATCCAGCATTTTCTCGTCTTCGTCCCCCAGCAGTAATAATTGTAAAAAATCTTTTTTTGCTTCCAGTTCCAGCATTATTACAGTTCCGTTCGATGCTGTCTTCAGCCATTTATCACGATCCAGCGTATAAAGAAAATGCGGCATTTCCTGACCTCGGTAAATTTTCACAAAATTACACATTGCCTTCATACCAAGTCCTTCTGCAATGTGCTGCGAAGCAAAATTATTCGTCCTGACCTGCGCCGTAAGCGTTTGCAGCTGCAGTTTACGAAAAGCATATTGACACAAAGCCGCAGTTCCTTCTCCTGCATAGCCTTGTCCCCAATATTTTTTGTTCAGAATATATCCTATTCCAATATATTGCTTACCTTCTGCCACTTCTTTCAGTATCCCCATCACCCCAATAAGACTGCCATCATTTTTTTTACGAACTGCCCAGTAGCTGTAACCATCACTGCTATAACGGCGAAGATTTTCATTCAACCAGGCCTGTGATTCTATTTTAGTAAAGCCATGTTCCCAGGCATACATGATCTCAGGATCACCAAGCAATATTTCCAGCTCTGGCAAATCAGCCTGTGTCAATTGAAAAAATTCCAGCCGTTCAGTTATTAAAAACGGCAGTATACATTTATCTCTCACCTGCCAACCACTCCATTTCTATTATTTCCCATTGTTCTCCTAAAAATTCGACAAGGACGTAATTTAAACATTTTCCACCTTCATCTTTCAGTTTTTATGTTCGTACTTATTATTTATTTGGCTTGCGTTTAAGATATAATAACTTTTTCAGATCAGTAAATAGGCATTCTATCATCAGCCATTTACCATCATGATACGTAGTTGCAGCATCATACGCCTGTACTATTGAATCAGAAAAATTTGCTCTGTCTTGTTCAAATTTTTCCCTTTCAGCTTTTCCCAAAATAACCATAAACCATAAACAGCTTTCACGCAAATATAATCCACATAAAGTTCTGCCGCCGCGACGGTATTTATATTCATAACGCCAGCAACTGCCGCCTTTATTCCAGATGTGTTCCATATCATAATCGGCTTCAATCTGCCAACAAAGTTTCTTATAAATTTCAAATGTCGTCATCCCTAATAAAGCGCTTAACTCTTTCTGCGTCAATGCCTTTTCCAGCATAAATTCTCTTCCATAAACAGCAGCCTTTATTTTAATTCTTTGGCCATAGTTATTGTTCTGGCAGCAAAACCATAATGTTCATAAAACCGCTCCGCTTCAGTATTTCCACAAACAACTTTCAGTTCCAACAGCTTCAAAGGCAGACGCTCAAGTCGTTCAAGCATCCATTGCATCAGCATCTTTCCCGCCCCCTGCCCACGCAGCTCCTGCCTGATATAAAGATAGTCAATACTGCCGCAGACATCAGTATGCGAAAAAACACAGAAACCTTTCCACCCATGATCAACAGCCAGAACTGCTGCGACAGTTTTGCCTGCGCTGATTCCCCGCTGCAGAGTCCTGATCTTTTCATCTGCACAAACCAGCGGATACAGCCCCCGGAAATTTAAAGCTGTCTGATTATGGTAATCTGCCAGCTCCAATAGTAAAGGTTTCAACGCACCAACTGTTTCCACCGTCAGCATTTCTATTTTTAACATCATCTATCCACCTTCCAGCTTTATCTCACACAGGCACGAACAAATTTTTCCGGCACATTCATTCTTACAGCAGCAGCTTCTATAGTCATGCCGCTATCAAGAAACCTTCTGCAGACAGACTTCATATTTTCACCCACCTCCAAGATATGAAAATCCGGGTCATAAAAGCGAATTACTCTTTGCCCCCAGCTATATTGCTGAACTGGATGTACATAAAAGATCCCTTTTATTGCTGCCAGCTTTTTTAAAAAATCATCGAATTTATCTTCTTCAAAATAAAGTTCAGCAGCATTGCCGCCAAAACTGATACTTTGAAGATCCTTACTGATAAATTCACACCAGCTTTCTTGAGTCTGTAACGCTACTCCGCCTGTTAAAGTAACATTCGCACCCAGATCCATAGTAACTCTCAGCCCTAAAACTTTTTTATAAAATTTGACTGACCTTTCCATATTTTTTACAATCAGAAGTGCTGCCTGAAATTTCATTATGATCTACCTGCCTTCTTTATATTTTTAACCATCTTTCGCAGATATATACCTGAGATGCAAAACAGGAAACGGGTTGCCTTGTCCATCCAACTCAGACCGCGAATATTTTTTAAAACCTTGTTTCTGATAAAAACAATAGGCCTGCGGATTTTGTTCATTAACGTCGACTTCCGTCACTCCAAGCCCGCTGACAGCATGGCGCAGCAGCTTCGAACCAAATCCCTGCCCACGTTCACTGCTTGCGACAAATAACATTTCCAGCTTTATTCCGTCAATGCCCATGAAACCCTTATAACAGCTATCTTCAGCCTTAATAGCCCATAATTCAGGAATAGATTCCAAATTCTTGTATACCAACGGACGCAGCGCTTTAATATCGCTCTCCCTCAAAAAATCATGTGTATGACGCACCGAATCTTCCCAAATAATCATTAATATTTCCAGCAAATTTCGTTCTCGTCTTACAATTTTTATTATTTCCATCTTTCTTTCCTTCACTATTTCCAAATATGAGTAAAAAGAGGATGTTTCACATGAAACATCCTCTTCATAATGCTTCTGCACTTATAAACATTTAACTGCGGCGCACCATCTCAGAGGTTATTTCCTTCAATGTAAACGCACCGCACATCGCCATAGTATCTTTCAGTTCAGCAGCCAGTTTTTCGATATATACTTTGACACCCTCTTTCCCTCCGCCAAAAACAGCAGTAACAAAAGGACGGGCAATAACAACAGCATCAGCTCCCAAGGCCAGCGCTTTAAAAATATCAACACCACTGCGAACGCCGCCGTCAACAATAATACGCATCTTCCCGCCTACTGCCGCCGCTATCTCCGGCAATACTTCTGCCGTTGCGGCACACTGATCCAGGACACGTCCGCCGTGGTTAGAAACAATGATCGCCTGCGCTCCCGCCTGCTGCGCTTTTAACGCTGCTTTCGCCGTCATAATACCTTTTACAATAAATGGTACACCTGCCTGCTGCGCAATTTCTGCCAGTTCAGAAACGGATTTGCTGCCGGCCGGCGGCATCATATTCTGTAAAAACGGTAATCCAGCAGCATCAATATCCATAGCTACGGCAAAAGCGCCAGACTCCTTTACCAGGGCCAGCTTTTCTTTAATCGTTTCCAGATTCCATGGTTTGACAGTAGGTACACCCTGCCCGTCAACAGCTTTGATAGCCTGCGTCGCCGCTGCCATGACACTGCTGTCCAGACCGTCTCCTGTAAAAGCGGCAATACCACTTTCCGCACAGGCTGAAACCAGGACTTCATTATAAGTAACGTCACTATAAGCGTTACTGTAATGCATTGCTATTGCTCCTACAGGACCGGCAAAAAAAGGATAGCTGAAGTGCTTGCCAAACAGCTCCAAACCTGTATCTATCTGTTTTTTCTCACAAATAGTATCCATATTGACACGGATCTCCTGCCATTTCTGATAATTGCGGATAGCAGTATCTCCTATACCTTTCGCCCCTGGTCCTGGCATCGTATTTCTGCAGGCTACACCATTGCATATGGGACAAGCCTTACATTTAGTACCGATTTTTGTCCGCGCCGTTTCTAAAACCTCATTATAATCCATGGAATTGACCCTCCCTTATTCTCCTGTCACCTTGTTTCTATTTTACTACATTAGCTGGATTTGTACAGAACTATTCTTAAAAATACATAAAGAAAAGCAGTGATCTTTACAGACCACTGCTTCAGTAGGCTTAAAACAAACGCGGCTCTTTTGGTTTTTTAGTATTACGGATTCTTAAAGTCACCAGCACGTCACCGCCGTCAACATCCTGCTCCATTGATACGGGAATGCCAACATCTTTTATCGTAGAAACTATTTGCTTGATGCTGTTAAGATAGATACGCACATCATTAACAATCACCAGACGCTTTTTCTTCGGAGTAACTTCGCCTTCATCTGTATCCAAATATTTTTTTACATATTCTTCTGTCTGACGCACACTGAAATTATTCTTTACAATCGTTTCTACAATCTGCAGCTGCTCTGCCTCTGTCGGCAGCTTAAGCAAAACTCTGGCATGCCTTTCTGTTAAGGCATTTTTGCGCAGAGACTCGCGTACAGGCTGCGGCAAACGCAATAAACGCAGCTTATTGGCAATAGTCGATTGTTTTTTACCAACCCGGGCCGCCATAGAATCCTGCGTCAGATGGAATTCGTTCATCAGCATTTCGTAGCCTTCGGCTTCTTCCAAATAATGCAGATCCTCCCGCTGCAGATTTTCGATCAAAGCTATCTCCGCAATCTGCTGTTGAGTATAATCACTGATAATAACAGGAATTTCACTCAAAGCTGCCATTTTGGAAGCACGCAGACGCCTCTCGCCGGCGATAAGCAGATAATTACCGCTGCCATCTTCCATGGGTGCTACCAAAAGCGGCTGCAAAACACCATATTGGGCAATAGATGCCGCCAGATCCTGTAAACCATCTTCATCAAATGTTTTACGTGGCTGGTAAGGATTCGGTATAACCTTAGCTAAAGGCACCCGTACTACCTCGATTGCTTTACTGCTATGCTTGGTACCCATTTCCGCACGTCCTGCTTCTAAAACAGAAAATCCATCATCAACTGTCATAAACTTAACCTCCACTATTTATTCCAGGGGTTGTTTGTCCGGCAAACCAGCTTTACGCGGATATGCCTTGGGAGTAGTTTTTATTTTGGCTATTTTCACAATAGCACGACCATCATTCAACCCAGGAAGCTTTACGGCGTCGGCACTTACCAGGCGCCCGCCCAAAATTTGCAGCGCTTTATCAGCAGCAGCTATCTCTTCCTGATATTTGCTGCCTTTTAGTGCAATAAAGCTGCCGTCTGTTTTTACTAACGGCAGGCAATATTCTGCCAAAACACTCAGTCTGGCAACTGCTCTTGCCGTCACCAGATCATACTTTTCACGATGCCTGGGATCTCTGCCGGCATCCTCGGCCCGTAAATGCACACAGCGAATACCTTTTAGTCCTAATTCAATAATAACCGTTTCCAAAAATTTCAGCCGTTTAGCCAGGGAATCAATCAAAGTTACTTTTAAAGAAGGGCAGTATATTTTCAGGGGGATACCAGGAAATCCTGCCCCTGTACCAACATCAGCTAAAGTTTTTTCACCAAACAGCTTCTCATCAAATGCCAGCAGAGAATCAATCATATGTTTAACGGCTACTTCTTCAGGCTCGGTTATCGCCGTCAGATTCATCACTTTATTCGTCTCCACAAGCAGTTCATAATAAGCACTGAATTGTTCCAGCTGCTGTGCCGTAAAGCTCAGTCCCGCTTCTTTCCCTTTCAACTGCATTATTTCAGCAAACGTCATGATTCATATTCCTTCCTGCGCATTACTTCCAACGCTATCATCAACACGCTGACGTCAGCCGGAGAAACGCCGGAAATGCGTGAAGCCTGACCGATTGAAGCAGGCTTCACTTTCGCCAGCTTCTCTGCTGCTTCGGAAGACAGCTCTTTGATACTCAAATAATCGATATCAGCCGGTATTTTTTTATTTTCCAGCTTCAATGCTTTTTCCACTTCCTGTTTTTGCTTATTGATGTAACCTTCATACTTGGCAAAAATCTCTACCTGCTCGGCAACTACTTCCGGCAGCTCCGACACTTCAAAAGCCTGCTGTAATTTTTCATAAGTCATTTCACTGCGGCGCAGCAGATCCAGCAGTGACATCCCCGAACGAATCGGCGCTGTTCCCAGCTCTGCCAATTTGGCAAGCACTTCCGCATTAGGAGGTAAATGTGTACTGCTCAAATTCTGCAATGTCCGTTCCAGCAAACTGCGTTTTGCAGTAAAAGCTTCGTAACGAACATCGTTTACCAGACCAACAGCTCTGCCTTTTTCCGTTAACCGAAGGTCAGCATTATCCTGACGCAGCAGCAGCCGGTATTCAGCACGCGAAGTCATCATGCGGTAAGGCTCATTCGTTCCTTTTGTAACCAGATCATCAATCAAAACACCTAAATAGCCTTCGCTGCGGCTTAAAATAAGCGGCTCTTTACTCCTTATTTTCTGCATGGCATTAACGCCGGCAAGAAGCCCCTGCGCGGCTGCTTCTTCATACCCACTGGTACCGTTCGCCTGACCGGCAGAAAAAAGTCCGCTGATAGCTTTATGTTCTAACGTCCGCTGCAATTGCAGCGGATCAAGACAATCATAATCAATAGCATAACCGGCGCGCATCATCCGGCAATTTTCCAAACCGGGTATAGTCTGCATAAACTGCAGCTGAACATGTGCTGGCAAAGACGATGACATTCCCTGCACATACATTTCATTTGTACGTAACCCTTCCGGTTCCACAAATAACTGATGCCGTTCCTTATCGGCAAAACGTACGATTTTAGCTTCAATAGAAGGACAATAGCGTGGACCGACGCCTTCGATCATACCATTGAACATACCTGACAAATGCAGATTATCACGAATTATCTTATGAGTATCAGCATTGGTATAAGTCAGCCAGCAGGGAATCTGCTTTCTCTCCGTAATCGTACTCATAAAAGAAAAATTACGTACCTGTTCATCGCCATATTGAGCTTCCATTCTGCTGTAATCCAGGCTGCGGGCATCGATTCTCGCCGGCGTACCCGTTTTAAAACGCATCAGCTCTACTCCATTCTCTAATAAAGAAGACGACAGTTTATTGGCTGAGCGCAATCCGTTAGGTCCTGATTCATAATTTACCTGACCATAAACAATACGCCCGCGCAGATAAGTGCCGGTAGCTAAAATGACGCACTTCGCTTCAAAAACTTCGCCCGTTTCAGCCTCTACACCAACTACAGCTCCATTTTCAACTAATAATCTGTCGATCATCAATTGTTTAACATCCAGATTTTCCTGGTTTTCCACAACCTGCTTCATCAAAGTATGATAAAAAGGCTTATCAGCCTGAGCTCTTAACGCATGGACAGCATAACCTTTACCTGTATTTAAAAGCCGCATCTGAATACAGGCTTCATCAGCAGTTAGACCCATCTGACCGCCTAAAGCATCAATCTCACGCACTAAATGACCCTTAGCCGGTCCGCCGACAGAAGGGTTACAGGGCATCAAAGCAATATTATCCAAAGACAAAGTAGCAAGAAGAGTCCTGCCGCCAAGGCGTGCAGCCGCCAGGGCCGCTTCTACTCCGGCATGACCTGCACCGATAACGACGACATCATAATTATCAGTAATATACATTTTGTCACCTACAACCTAAACTCTTATTTCCCAACACAGAATTTTGAAAAAATCTCATTGATGATTTCATCCTGAAGAGTATCACCTGTAATCAAACCCATAGCATCAATCGCTTTATGCAGATCAATGACCAGACAATCATATGGCAGCATCGATGCCGCTGCTCTGATTGCTTCTTCTACACTTAACAAAGCTTCACGCAGCAGATTCTCGTGACGTGTATTTTGTACATAAGCACCACCAGATATAGCATGCTCTGAACCATAAACATAACTTTGCAGCCAGGCAGTAAACTGTTCCAGCCCACCGCCGGTTTTTGCAGATAAAAGCAGTACTCTATCTTTACCAAAGCGTTTCTGTAAAGCTGTTAAATCATTTACCTGCGGTCGATCACCTTTATTTACTATTATAACACAGGGCTTACCTGCAACTGCATTTAAAATTTCTTCATCTTCTTCATTTAAAGGCTGAGATCCATCCAAAACTACTACAGCCAATTCTGCTTTGTCAAGACGTTCCTTACTCCTGGCAACCCCTATCTTCTCAACATAATCTTCTGTCTGCCTGATGCCGGCAGTATCAACTAATACCAATGGCACACTGCCAAGCAATAACTGTTCTTCAATTACATCGCGCGTAGTTCCGGCATATTCTGAAACAATAGCCCTTTCCTCACTGAGCAGAGCATTTAAAAGACTTGATTTGCCTACGTTAGGACGACCGACAATTACTGTCTGCAGACCTTCGCGTAATATTTTACCGGTATGAGCATGTTTAAGCAGATATTCCAGTTCCTGTTTGACCTTTTCCATACCTTCACTGACAGTATTAAAAGTTATTTCCTCAATATCTTCTTCCGGATAATCAATAACTGCTTCCAGATTTACTACAATATCTAATAAATTACGGCGCAGACCTTTGATTTTTTTAGACAGTTGGCCATCCTGTTGACGTACTGCCATTTTTAAAGAAGCTTCACTGCGTGATTTAATAATATCCATAACTGCTTCCGCCTGGATCAAATCTATACGTCCGTTTAAAAAAGCTCTCTTTGTAAACTCGCCCGGTTCAGCCGGACGAGCGCCCATTTTATAGGTTAGACCCAGGATAGTTTTTAACGATTGTAAACCGCCATGACTTTGTATTTCCACTACATCTTCTGCAGTATAGGAATGTGGTCCCTGCATATAAACAGCAAGAACCTCGTCTATTTTACTATTTTCTTCATCAACTACATGACCATAAACAAGCAGATGCGGTGTATGTTCGGTCAATCTTTTACCCGAAGCTGATCGAAACAGCTTATCACCTATCGCAGCAGCCTCAGTACCACTGATGCGTATTATTCCTACCGCACCTTCACCTAAAGCCGTAATAACGGCGCTGATTGTTTCGTTAGTTTCAGAAACTGTATGTTTCTTTGCCATAATTATTCTCCAATAGAGAAACCCAGTAAAATAAATTACTGGGTCTCAGACACAAATTATTTTTTTAATTCGATTACTACCTTACGATAAGGTTCTTCACCTTCGCTTAAAGTGGTAATGCGGCGATCATTCTGCAACGCCATATGAATAATCTTTCTTTCATGAGGGTTCATCGGTTCAAGAACTACTCTTTCACCGTTACGTTTAACTTTATCAGCAAGACGTACAGCCAAACGGCTCAATGTTTCTATTCTCCGCTCACGGTAATCTTCAACATCGATAATAATACGAATTCTTTCACTGGAATTTTTATTAGCCACGAGATTAGTCAGATATTGCAGAGCATCCAAAGTCTGTCCGTGTTTGCCGATCAGTATCCCCATATCTGGACCATGTAATTTTAAAGTAACAGTACTATCAGCTTTATTAACGAATTTTTCCATAACCACTTCAATTTTCATGGAATGGAATATTTTCTGTAAAAATTCCTTACCGGCCTGGACTGCTTCTTCATCAACTACAAATTCTTTTTTTACTGCTGCTTCTGTATCTGTGTCTACAGCAGTATTTTTATATTCTTCTTTACCGGCCTGAACGTCAGCTTTAATATTATCTAAAGCTTCTTCAACAACATCGCCGATTTTAGCAGCAGCATCTTTTAAAGTAACACGAATTTTAGCTTTTTTAGAAAATAAACCAAATAAACCGTTTTTCGCTTCTTCAATAACTTCGATATTTACTTTATCCCGAGTAGTTTTTAACTCATTCAAAGCCTGTTCTAAAGCTTCATCAACATTTTTTCCTGTTTTTTCTAGGAAACCCATCTTTTTCGCCTCCTGTAGCAATTATTTTACAGTAGCCTTATTCATCAGTGCCTGCTGACCGATCTGCATCAGGTTCATAACAACCCAGTAAAGTACCAGACCAGCAGGGAAGCTAAAACTGATATAGCCAATAAAAAGCGGCATAAAATACAGCATCATCTTATTTTGTGCTGAAGAAGTATCCGGCATAGTCTGTTTTGACTGCACAAAAGTAGTCAAAGCTGATAAAACCGGCAGTATATACATCGGATCCGGATTAGAGATACTTTGAATCCATAAAAAATTAGCCGGTCCAACATAATGAAAATCACGAATACCATAGAAAATACCAATCATAATCGGCATTTGTACTAATAACGGCAGACAGCCAGCTAAAGGATTGACATTTTCCTGTTTATAAAGGTTTGCCAGTTCCATATTCAAACGTTGTTTATCGTTCTTGTATTTTTCCTGGATAGCTTTCATTTTAGGCTGCATAGCCATCATTGCTTTTGTTGATTCGATTTGTTTTTTTGTTAAAGGATACAACAGTATTTTAACAATAATCGTCATAATGATAATTGCCAGGCCATAATTAGGTAAACCTACAGTAGCAGTCATATTATAAAGTACCGTAATAACCTGCTGAACAATATTACTGAGAAAGTCCAAGATATCACTCCTTAGAGGTTAGTGTATATATTTACTACTTTAATTTGCATTATCAAGTTGTTAACTAACAGGGTCATAACCGCCCGGATGAAAAGGATGACATTTTGCTATCCTTTTAACTGCCAGCCAGCCGCCCTTTAAAGCGCCTTTTTTTCGGATAGCTTCAATGGCGTACTGAGAGCATGTAGGATAAAACCTGCATGTAGGCGGAAATAACGGTGAAATAAATAACTGATAAAAACGGATACAAACAATCATCAATGTTTTCACAGAAATTCACCTTACTTCAATAAAACGGCTCTTTTAGCTAAACGCATAAATACTCGATCATAAGTTTTTAAATCTGCAGCAGCCAGTTTTTTACGAGCTACCCAAATAAGCTGTATATTCGTCAACAATTCCGATTTATGATGACGAAATACTTCTCTCATCATTCTTTTGACACGATTACGTACTACGGCGTTACCAATTTTTTTACCGACAGCAAAACCAATCTTAGGACCTTCTGCGTCTAAAGGTAAAACATAAAGTACAGATAAACTGTCAACGACAGAACGTCCGGTAGTATAAACCAATTGAAAACCGGCTTTAGACTTGATTCGATTTTTTTTAGGAAAAGTGAACTTTTTTCTTGGTTCCAAATTCTTGCACCTGCCCGCATGGAAAAAATAGGCCACTCTCGCGGCCTATTTTTATGATATTATGCAGACAATTTCTTTCTGCCTCTAGCACGTCTTCTTTTGAGAACTTGACGACCGCCCAAAGTTTTCATTCTTTCTCTAAAACCATGGGTTCTTTTTCTTCTAAGGTTGTTAGGTTGAAAAGTACGTTTCATGAAATCTTACCTCCTTACCACTCACTAGTTTTATCAAATTCTATATTGATTTGAATTGATAGCTACAGAAATTATATTAGAAACGACTTAAAGTGTCAAGAATAAAGCAGTTAGTTAAAGAAATTTTTATTATTTTCTATCCTTCAAAATTTTCTTCTCAATTAAAAATTGCTAATAACTCTTAATTTTGATAGAATATAGTGATAGTAATAATAGTCTTACTATGTCATTTTTTATATTTTACAGCGACAGAAAACCGACTGTAGGATTTTTTATAAGCCTTGCTATTATTTTTTGTCTCAAATTATTATTTCAACGCCTTACAAGCCGTTTATGAGTAGCCACAGGAAGGATGTATTTTATGAGCTCGTACGATTTAGCAGAGGTTTGGGTAAAATTCCTGGAAAAATTCCATGAATCTACCAGTGAAAATGTTTATAATGCCTGGATCAAACCTTTGATTCCCTTAGAAATAACAGATACCTACTTAAAAGTAGGCGCCAAAAATAATTTTACAAAAAAATGGCTTGAAGAAACGTATACTACAGTCATTGAAGGTATGCTTGCCAGTATTACCGGCACAAACCTGCAGTTTAAAATTGAAAACCTTGATTTGAAAACTGAAGAACTCCCTATAAATTCAGCAGAAACTACTCCAGTACAAACTGAAAACAGGTCTCTGCTTCCTGAGGCAGTTCTGCCGCCTGTAAAAAACAGTTTTACCCAGCAAGATCTTTTTGAAGATGATATCCAAAGCAACCTTAACCCAAAATATATCTTTGAAACTTTCGTTATCGGCAATTCCAACAGGTTTGCTTATGCAGCAGCTCAAGCTGTAGCTTCAAATCCTGCTAAAGCCTATAATCCACTTTTTATTTATGGCGGTGTCGGTCTAGGTAAAACACACTTGATGCATGCGATTGGCAATCAGATAAAAATAAATGATTCCAAAATGAAAATCTTATACATCTCAAGTGAAAAATTTACCAATGAAATAATTAATTCTATTCAAAATAAAAATACAGATGCTTTCAGAAAAAAATATCGTAATATCGATTGCTTAATTATCGACGATATTCAATTTTTAAAAAATAAAGAAATGACACAGGAAGAATTCTTTCATACTTTCAACACCTTATACGAAGCTAACAAACAGATTATCATATCCAGCGACCGTCTTCCGCGTGAAATCGAAACGCTGGAAGACCGATTGCGTTCACGTTTTGAATCAGGACTTCTCGCAGATATTCAATCTCCAGATCTGGAAACAAGAATCGCTATTTTGAGAAAAAAAGCAGAATCAGAAAACATCTCTATTCCTCATGATGTTATTTCTCTTGTTGCATCCAGCATTGACACCAATATACGTGAAATAGAAGGCGCTTATACAAAAATAGTAGCCTATGCTTCATTGATGGGAAGTCCGATAACTATAGATCTGGCAAAAAAAATACTTGACGCTATGGGAACCAGCACTAAAAACAAACAAATTACTTTTGACGATATCATTCAGGTTACATCTGATTATTTCAAAATCAAAAAAGAAGAATTTTTTACAAAAAAACGTACTCAAAATATTGCTTATCCAAGACAGATAGCAATGTATCTGTGTCGTGAAATGGCTGATTTTTCTTATCCCCGAATTGGTGAGTTTTTTGGAGGCCGCGATCACACTACTGTTATCCATGCATATGAAAAAATCGTAAAAAAGATCAAAGAAGATCCTAATTGTGAAAAAACTATTACTTACCTTGTAGATAAATTAAAACAATAACTTTCAAAATTCTACCATTATATAATACTTATCTACAGTTTCTGTGGATAAGTTGCGTTATTTCTGTGGATAAACAGTTAATAAAAAGCATCACACAAAAAACTGTTGATAATGTTAATAAATTTTCCCAAATTATCCACACTTATATCAACAAGTTTCATAAAAGCTTTTATCAGTGTTTTTAGGCTGTTTCCACATATTCACACTCCCTACTACGACGTCTACTAAGATTTTAAATTAATATAGCAATAATAAAAAAGATGGAGGTCTGTATAACATGATTTTTACCTGTAAAACAACTAACCTTAACAAAGCAATCCAAACAGTTCAAAGAGCTATTTCTTCCAAACCTAGTACTCCTATCTTTTCCGGAATCCATTTAATTGCAGATAATAACATTTTAGAGATCCAGGCAATGGATCTGAATATGGCTATAGCTTGCAGTATAGAAGCGGAAATACAGGAAAAAGGAGAAATAGTTGTTTCAGCAAAGCATTTTTCAGAATTGATGCGTAAGCTTCCTGGCGAAAATGTTACCATCGTAAAAAATAAAGAAGAAAAAACTATCAATGTTCAATCCGATAAATCTGATTTTCAGCTCTTACTGATGAATGAAGATGATTATCCAAAATTTCCAGAATTTAATGCTGATAAACAAATAGTTTTAGAAGATGAAAAAATCAAGGAACTTATTAAAAAAACTATTTTTGCCTGCTCTACAGACGAAGCAAGACCTTTGTTCACAGGTATTTTAGTGGAACTCCAGGATGGTAAGATAACTTTTGTAGGTACTAATACTCACCGTTTATCAATCAAAACTATGGAACAGGAAAGCAGCGAAGCTATGTCAATGATTATTCCTTCCAGAGTTTTAAGTGAAATTGCTCGTAATTTAACAAGTGAGTTACCTCAGGAAGTAAAACTTTCTTTATTAAATAATCAAATCATGGTACAGATCGATAAAGTGGTAATTGTTTCCCGCTTAATCGAAGGAAAATTCCCTGATTATCGTAGAGTTATTCCTCCTGCTTTTAACATTAAAACTCTATTCAATGTTAAAGAACTGGCCGGAGCTGTAGAACGCGTTGCTTTATTTTCCAGTGATGGTGATTACAGTATTATCAAAGTAAGTGTCGGAAATAATGAAATCGTTGTAAGCTCAAGCAGTCCAGACGTTGGTAAGGGACGTGAAGTAATCGAATGTCAAACTCAGGGCGAAACGATCAATGTAGCTTTTAATTCTAAATATATCATTGATATTTTAAAAAATCTTACTGATGAACAGGCTACGATGGAGTTAAATACTTCTCTGAGTCCTGTTTGCATTAAACCGATTGCTGAAAGTAATTATATTTATATCGTTACTCCTGTCAGAGTCGTATTTTAAGCGAGAAGGTAAAAAATGGAAAAAATAACTGTCGGTATCACTACTGAATTTATTACGATCTCTAATCTTTTGAAATATGCAGGAGTTTTAGAGACCGGAGGACAGGCGCATGAGGCTATTGAAGCGGGAGTAGTTACGTTGAATGGTGTTATAGTTACGGAAAAACGCAAGAAAGTTTTTCCGCAGGATACTGTTGTTTTAGATCAGCAAGTAGAAATAAAAGTTATAACGGAATAATTTATGAAAGTAAAAAGAATCTATGCAGTTAACTTTAGAAATTATAAAGAATGCTGTTTGGAAATTACTTCAATGGTCAATATCTTTTATGGGCAAAATGCTCAGGGAAAAACAAATCTTTTAGAAGCGATGTTTTATGCTGCCTTTGGAATGTCACATCGTACTGCCCAGGAAGATGATATGCAGCGTCTGGATACAAATCAGTTAGCTGTTGGTATTAATTTTGAAGATTTACATGGGGTAAATGATGTTAAAATAAAAAGACAGCAGCTCGATGGTAAGAATAAAAAAGAATTGTTTTTGAACGATGTAAAGGTTCGGCCCAAGGAACATTACGGAACTTTAAATATGGTGATGTTTTCACCTGAGGATCTGCAGCTTATCAAAGGTGAGCCCGCTTTACGCAGACGTTTTTTTGATATGCAGATCTCACAGACTGATAAAGCTTATTATGATCTGTTGATAAAATATAATCGTATTTTACAGCAGCGCAACAGGCTTCTTAAAGATATCCGTGATAATAATGCCAGTATTGAGCTTTTATTGACCTGGGATCAGGAATTTGTGCTGACTGCGGCCAGAATAGCTGTAAAAAGGCTGGCCGCTTTGCAGAAATTAAAAAATATAGCTAAAGATATTTATGCTGCTTTAACTGGTGAATTGGAAACATTAACTGTTTTTTATGAACTTAAAGCTAATAATGGCGAGCTTCTTTATCCTGATGAAGCTATCTGTTGGGAAGATTTCTATCGCAGTAAGCTGTTTGAACGGCGGCAGGTAGATATTTTAAGAGGCAGTACTGGCATAGGACCCCATCGTGATGATCTGTTATTTAAAGTAAATGACAGAATTTTGAAAGCTTTTGGTTCACAGGGGCAGCAGCGCAGTGCTGCTTTAGCCTTAAAACTGGCACAGCTTGAATATGTCCGCCAGGAAATAGATGAGTTTCCTGTATTACTGTTGGATGATGTAATGAGTGAACTTGATGATCAAAGACGTTGTCAGCTATTAAAATTTATTGATGGTAAAGTTCAAACTTTTATTACGGTAAACGATAAAGCTTTGATTCCGGATTTGAGTGGAAATGCGTATTTCAGGATTATTGAAGGCAGAATCGCAGAGGGATAAAAATGGAAGGTATAGAAAGAGTCCTTTTAAAAATGCTTCCTAATCAGGAAGGTCGTAATAAATATTTTATTTTTTCTATGCAGAGTAAATGGGAACAGATCTGTGGTGCTAACGTAGCTAAGCATTCAAAACCAGTACGTTTGGAACACAAAGTTTTATATATAAATACGGATAGCTCTGTTTGGGCTAATCATCTTTTGATGATGAAACAGCAGTTTATTAATAATATCAATCGTGTTATGACTAATAACCCTGTCAAGGATATAAAATTTTTCACAGGCTCTATTGAAAATTTTTTGCAGCTTCCGAAAGAGGAACAGGAAGTGAAATTAAATTTTAAACCTTTGACGGAATCAGAGAAAATTTTTATTAGACAGGCACTGGTAAATATTAATAATCAGGAATTGCAGAAAAAGCTTGCTCATTTCAGGAAAGTTTGTCTGCAAAGAAAAAAAGCATTACTTATCGAAAACAATGATATGAAATGTAAATATTGTGGTGCTGCGTTAATTGAAAAAAATGATCTTTGCCGCGTCTGCCAGCGTTATGAAAAAGAGAAATTGAGAACAGAAATAGTATCTATTTTGACATCTGAACCTTGGCTGAATTACAATGACTGTCAAAAATATGTCAAATGTGATAAAATGTTATTCGATAGTGTAAAAAATTCTTTGAAACAGTATTATTATGCCAAGGTTTATAATAATCAGTCTGATATCAGAGAAGAAATGACGGCTGTGATGTTAAAAACAGGGATGCAGCCTGATAAAATCGGTGAACAGCTTGCACAAAATATTATTAAAGGATTGCGGAGGAAATATTAATATGTATCTGCATCTTGGTGCCGACTGTATGATAAAAAATACGGATATTATAGCTATTTTTAATATTCGTGATCAACAGTCGGAAATTTATGATAATTATATTTCTGTGAATAAGGATAAATATAAAATTATTGATTTATCGGAAAATGGTGAGTGTTCAAGCTGTATTTTAACAACTGATACTTTGTATTTATCGGGAATTTCCGCTCTGACTTTAAAACGAAGGGCTGAAGAAGATTTTGGCAGTGATGCCATTTATAAAAGTTTTTGATCGTTGAAGGAAAGTATTAAATATACTTGAATTATAGGAATGTGGAGGTTACTATGTCTAATTTGGAAGAAGCAACTGAGGTTAAGGGACAATATGGTGCCGGACAGATTCAGGTCCTGGAAGGTCTGGAAGCTGTACGTAAAAGACCAAGTATGTATATTGGCAGTATTTCTGCCCGTGGTTTGCATCATTTGGTGTATGAAACAGTTGATAATAGTATAGACGAAGCCTTAGCAGGTTATTGCGATGCTATCGATGTGACTATTCATAGCGATAATAGCATTACTGTACGTGATAATGGTCGTGGTATTCCTGTAGAAATGCATAAAGTTGGCAAGCCTGCTGTAGAAGTAGTTATGACTATCCTGCATGCCGGCGGCAAGTTTGGTGACGGAGGCTACAAGGTTTCCGGAGGTCTGCATGGCGTAGGTGTATCCTGTGTTAATGCGCTCAGCGAGCATATGGAGGTTGAGGTACGTCGTAGCGGTAAAATTTATGGAATTGAGTTTTCCCGTGGTAAAACAGTTGTGCCGCTTTATGAAAAGGGTACTACTGAAGAAACAGGTACTACTGTACATTTTAAACCTGATCCGACGATTTTTACGGAACTTATCTACAGTTATGAAACCCTGCGTTTAAGAATACGTGAACTGGCTTTTTTAAATAAAGGTATCCGTATTAATCTCAATGATGAACGTACTGGAAAACAGGAAAGCTTTCATTACGAAGGCGGTATCATTGAATTTGTAAAGTATGTAAATGAAAATAAGGATAAGCTCCATGATGATCCTATCTACATCGAAGGTATCAAAGATACTAATATTGTTGAAGTAGCTCTGCAGTACTGCGATACTTATACTGAAAATTTATTTACTTTTGTCAATAATATCAATACTGAAGAAGGCGGCACACATTTAAGCGGTTTTAAACAGGCAATGACGCGTACTATCAATGATTATGCCCGTAAAATAGGTGCTTTGAAAGACGGAGAAGAAAACCTCAGCGGTGATGATGTCCGTGAAGGTATGACTGCAGTTATCAGTATTAAGATTCAGGAGCCTCAGTTTGAAGGTCAGACTAAAACTAAGCTTGGAAACAGTGAAATTCGTCCGATCGTTGATAATCTAGTCAGCGAAGGTTTAGGAGAATTTTTTGAAGAAAATCCTGTTATTGCCAAGAGGATTGTAGAAAAATCAATTCTTTCCGCCAGGGCACGTATGGCAGCACGTAAAGCACGTGAATTAACAAGGCGTAAAAGCGCTTTGGAAATCAGCAGTCTGCCTGGTAAATTAGCCGATTGTCAGAGTAAGGATGCTTCAGAAACAGAGATTTATCTTGTCGAAGGTGATTCTGCAGGCGGCAGTGCCAAACAGGGACGTGATCGTCGTTTTCAGGCTATCCTGCCTTTGCGCGGCAAGATTTTGAATGTTGAAAAAGCAAGATTGGATAAAATTTTAAGCAGTGACGAAATCAGAAATATGATTACTGCCTTTGGCTGTGGTATTGGCGAAGATTTTGATCTGGAAAAAGCACGTTACGGTAAAATTATTATCATGACAGATGCCGATGTCGACGGAGCTCATATCAGAACTCTGCTGTTGACTTTCTTTTATCGTTATATGCAGCCTTTGATCAAAGAAGGACATGTATTTATCGCTCAGCCGCCTTTATATCTGGTCCGTAAAGGTCAGAAGCATTTATATGCTTACAGCGATGATGAACTGCAGACTGTTTTGGATGAAGTTGGTCGTGACAGCAATCCCTATATCCAGCGTTATAAAGGTTTAGGTGAAATGAATCCGGAGCAGTTATGGGAAACAACTATGAATCCTGACGGAAGAACAATTTTGCAGGTACATTTGGAGGATGCTGCTGAAGCAGACGCAATTTTCTCCATATTGATGGGTGATAAAGTAGAACCACGGCGTCAATTTATTGAGGCTAATGCCGGTAAAGTAAGAAATCTGGACCTGTAATTACGGAGGTCATTATGAAAATCAAAAAAAATCTTTCTGATGAAGAAATGTTTAAAGGCTATGTAGAAAAAGAAAGCTTTGAAAATGCTTTTGATGCTGATGAAAAAATAGTTTCTTCTAAAATGAAAAATAAAGCTGCAGCAGCGAAAGAATTATTATTACCTGCTGAAGCTCAAGAAAAATTAAATCAGTATTTGCTGGAAATAAGCATGGATTGGTTTAAAAATGGTAATGGTGACGTTGTCTGGAAAATTTATAAGGAACAGGGACAAATCATAATTAAACCTGCACCTGCTAAAAAGAAGGATTTAAGGTAATGGAGAATTGGAAGCTACTTTTGCCTCAGGGAGAGCTGGAAATAAAAACTTCCAGGCAGGGTTCTTCTACAGCTTTATTATTGGCCGGAGGTAGAAAGCCTGCGTCCGAATGGCTGGTGCAAATAGCTGCATCTAAAGATATTTACTGTGCTGATAAAGGGATCGAATGCTGCTGTGAAAATAATTTAAAACCTGTTTGGTTATGCGGCGATGCTGATAGTGCGGCAAAAGACTGCTGGGAAAAAGCACAGCTTTCAGGAGTAAAAATACTTCTGCATGATCCTCTGAAAGATGATACAGACTTACAGCTTTTACTGGCAGCTATGCCGGAAGCTGTAAATATTGTTGCCAGCGGTATTTGGGGCGGCAGATTTGATCATTTGTACAGTAATGTTTTTTCTTTGCTGAATTATAAAATTCAACGTGATGTGCAGGTTGTTATGGCTGATGAACAGGAAATTTTATTACTGCTCCAAAAGGATGAAAGTTTGATTTTCAAACCTTTCAGTCCTGAAAATATAGAAGCTTTGTCGTTGCTGCCATTAACAGATTGCAATGAAGTTACTTTGCAGGGCGTTCAATGGAATTTGGAGTATGCGCCACTGCTTTCAGCTCATCCTTATGCTATCAGTAATATGGTTGAACAGGAAAAAGTGGTTTTTACCTGTAATCAGGGTCGCGTAGGTTTTTATCTTAAATATAAACTTTAAGCTTGGTGATGGGCGAGGGGAAAATTTTGGAAATTTTAGATCCAAGTACGATTGCTTTTTTATTGTTAGCAGGATTTATAGCCGCATTTATCGATTCAACTGTTGGCGGAGGCGGTTTAATTTCTACGCCGGCATTACTGGCCCTAGGGTTGCCTGTAAATTTTGCTTTGGGAACTAATAAGCTGGCTGCTTCTATGGGCGGTTTGATGAGTGTTTTTTCTTTTTGGCGTGCAGGAAAGATCAATCAAAAGGTTGCCATAAGTCTGATGCCGCTTTCTTTTCTCGGATCGGCTTTAGGTGCTTATGTAGTTTATCTTCTGCCGGAACAGCTGATGAAAAATGTGATCGTTGTCCTTTTAGTCGCAGTTGCTGTTTACACCTACCGTCGTAAAGACTGGGGCGATGTATCGGCAGTTAAACAATTGGGATTGGCAGCCTTGCTTGGGTCTGTAGTAATGGCCTTTGGTATTGGCTTTTATGATGGTTTTTTTGGTCCGGGAACAGGTTCGTTCCTGATTTTTGGATTTTTATTTTTGGGTTATGATTTTGTAACGGCAGCCGGTAATGCTAAGGCCCTGAATTTTGCCAGTGGTATCGGAGCGCTGTTGTCTTTTACTTTAAGTGGTTCAGTTTTGTGGACTTATGGTCTTTTGATGGGCTTTGCCATGGTGATAGGTGCTTATTTTGGTTCCCGTATGGCTATCAGGCATGGTGCTTCTTATGTTAAACCGCTTTATTTGATCGTAACCACGCTTTTAATAGGCAAGCAGGTTTATGAATTGTTGTTTAAGTAATTATGAGATGTTGAGGTGATATTGTGGATTTAGAGACAGGTACTGGTAAAGTTTTACCGGTCTACATTGAAGAAGAAATGCAAAAATCCTATATCGATTACGCAATGAGCGTTATCGTGCAGCGTGCTTTGCCTGATGTACGTGACGGTTTAAAACCGGTACACCGCAGAATTTTATATGCAATGCAGGAAGCCGGTATGGCATCCAACAAGCCTTATAAAAAATCTGCCCGTATCGTTGGTGAAGTTCTCGGTAAATATCATCCTCACGGTGATACTTCCGTTTATGATGCCATAGTACGTTTGGCACAGAATTTTTCGACACGCTATCTGATGGTAGACGGTCATGGCAACTTCGGCAGTGTCGACGGTGACTCGGCTGCTGCTATGCGTTATACGGAAGTGCGTATGGCCAAGGTTGCTGAAGTTATGCTGGAAGATATTGAAAAAGAAACTGTTGATTTTGTGCCTAACTATGATGAATCGCTGAAAGAACCAAGCGTTTTACCGGCGAAGGTACCTGCTCTTCTCATTAATGGCAGTGCCGGCATTGCTGTAGGCATGGCCACCAATATCCCACCGCATAATCTGAGTGAAGTAGTTGACGGATTGATTATGCTGATCGACAATTCTGATATAGAAATACCGGAATTGATGACAGCAATCAAGGGTCCTGATTTTCCTACCGGAGCTACGATCCTTGGAACCGAAGGCATCCGCAGCGCTTATACTACCGGCCGTGGTATAGTAAAAATCCGCGCACAGGCAGAAATAGAACCCATGCAGAAGGGCAAGCACCGCATCGTTGTTACGGAAATTCCTTATCAGGTCAATAAAGCCCGTCTGATCGAAAGTATTGCTCAATTAGTTAAAGACGGTGTGATCGAAGGCATTACTGATTTGCGTGATGAATCTGACCGCCGTGGTATGCGTATCGTTGTCGAATTAAGAAATGACGTTGTTCCTGATGTTATTTTAAATCAATTATATAAACATACCAAATTACAGGATTCTTTCGGTATTATCATGCTGGCTTTGGTTGACGGGCATCCTCGGGTTTTAAATCTGAAAGAAATCCTTGTCCACTATCTTAACCATCAAAAAGAAGTTATCACCCGTCGTACAAGATATGAATTAGGTAAAGCCAAAGACCGCGCTCATATCTTGGAAGGTTTGAAAATTGCCCTGGATAATCTGGATGCAGTTATCAATACTATCCGCAGCAGTGCTAATGCAGATATTGCTAAAACTGCGTTAGTAGAAAAATTTACTTTAAGCCTGCGTCAGGCTCAGGCTATTTTGGATATGCGTCTGCAGCGTTTAACAGGTTTGGAACGTAAAAAAATCGACGATGAATATATCGACGTTATGGAAACGATTGATTGGTTGGAGAGCGTTTTGGCAGATGAGCAAAAAGTCCTCAATATTATTAAAGAAGATCTGTTGGAAATGAAAAAGAAATTCGGCGACGCACGTCGTACGATTCTTTCACATGATACTTCTTCCATGGATATGGAAGATCTGATCGCTGAAGAAGATATTGTCATAACGATCAGCCATCAGGGTTATATCAAACGTCAGACTCTTGATAATTTCCGTAATCAAAAACGCGGCGGTGTCGGCAAAACCGGTGGCAGCGGTAAGAAAAATGACGATTGTGCAGAGCATTTGTTCCTGTCGACAACTCATCATAATATTCTTTTCTTTACCAATAAAGGTCGTGTTTATCGGCAAAAAGGCTATGAAATTCCCGAAGCTGGACGTACAGCTAAGGGAACGGCGATTATCAATCTGTTGCCTATTGAGCAGGGAGAAAAGATTACAGCAGTTATCCCGGTGAAAGAGTTTAAGACAGAGCAGTATATGTTTATGGCTACAGATAAAGGGACAGTCAAAAAGACCAATCTGGAAGATTTTAACAGTGCACGTAAGGTTGGATTGATTGCTATTACTCTGGATGAAAATGAACAGCTTATTGGTGTAGAATTGACTGATGGCAATTCAGAAATCATTCTGGCTACCAGAAACGGTATTGCGATCCGTTTTGATGAACAGGATGTGCGTCCTATGGGACGTACTGCTCACGGTGTACGCGGTATTCAGCTGAATTATGGTGATGAAGTTGTTGCTATGGACAGCGTGACCAGTGAAAACAGTGAAGTATTGACTGCGACTGAGCAGGGACTTGGTAAACGCACCTCTGTCAGCGAGTATCGCAAACAGACTCGTGGTGGTAAGGGCGTAATAAATATCAAAGTAAATGAAAAGACCGGCATTGTGATTGGAATGAAGGTTATTACTCCGGGGCAGGAGATTATGATGATAACTGCTGCCGGCATCATTATCCGTATTGACGTCGAAGGCATTTCCCAATTTGGACGTAATGCTCAGGGCGTTAAACTGATGACATTGAATGATGATGATAAAGTAGTTTCTTTGGCTGCCGTTCAGCAGGCTGAAGATGACGTTACAGAAGAAGTAATAACAGATGATGTGCAGACGGAAACAGTCGATGTTTCTGATGAGATCATAGAAACATCCCAGGCTACAGAAGAATAAAATAAAAAAGCCCTGCTGAGCAGGGCTTTTTCTTTTTTGTATAAATTTTACCAGCCGATACCGATACCGCCGCGATGTCGCCGGCCGATACCAACATTTACACCGTCATCATAAACAGTGCTGCCGCGGGGGATTTTCATAAACCAGAACTTATGAATATTTGCCTTTATGTTTTCAGCGCCGGCATCAGAATCATCTTTACCACCCATATAACGGCTGTTATCATAAAGACGGCCTGATTTTTCCAGATCCTTTACTACATCAAAAGCCAGAGTGAAAGTCTGCTCACTGGCTGTCAGTAAATAAAGCACTTTGTTAGTAGGAAGATTTTTTAACAGTTCTTTACGGACTGCTTTTTTATCTTTAAAATCGGGATAGACCTTGTAAGCATCTTCGTCTATCTTAACATAAGCAGCCGGATTATCATCAGCCTGCAAAAGCTCATCGACTTGCTGTTGGCTCAGAATTTTATCTGAGGCGGCAGAAGCTTTTTCCTCAGCCCAGGTTACAGCAGTAAAAAATGTCAGACAAAGCATGATAGTTAAGGTCAGATAAAGAATACGTTTCATTAGTTATCACCTGCTTTTCTTTTTAATTTTATTCTAATTTAATCGAATGAAGCTGTCAATTTTTCAAGAGAGACGATTGAAAACTATTTGTAAAAATTAAAGAAAATATGTTAAAATATACATATAGCTAAATTTTAGAAATGAGGTAACTATGAAAAGAATATTTTCTGCCGGCAGAGGACTGGCTTTTATAGTTTTTATGACGGTTTTTTTGTTTACTGGCTGTGGGCAGAGTGCTGAACCTAAATCGGAAGTAAAAAATCCGACATTGCATGATGCGGCTGTAAAAATGGTTGCCGATATGAGTTTAGAAGAAAAAATCGGACAAATGCTGCTGATCGGTATTGATGGTACGGAAATAGACGAGGGTGCGTTGAGCATGCTGCGAGATTATCATGTTGGCGGCGTGATTTTATTTGACCGCAATATGAATAATAAATATCAGGTTACAGGACTGAATGCTAACCTGCAGCGACTGAATAAAGAATATAATAAATTACCGCTTTATTTATGTGTTGACCAGGAAGGCGGGATGGTTGCCAGAATGAAGCAGGGGTTGACCGTTGCTCCTGCAGCAGCCAGAATAGCTGAACAGGGCACTCCTGAAGATGCACGTCGCTGGGCTTACCAGACGGCTATGGAATTGGAGACGATTGGTTTCAATGTAAATTTTGCTCCTGTTTTGGATATTGGTATTCCTTATGGAAGATCTTATGGGCACGATGCTGCGTCCGTGAGCAAGTTTACCGAAGCGGCCTGCCGTGGTTATGATCAGGCAGGAATTATTTACAGCTTGAAACATTTCCCCGGTATGGGAAAAAGTGAGGTCGATCCGCATACAGAACAATATCGGATTACAGCTTCTAAAGAGATTTTATTGCAGGAAGACACAATACCATTTAAAAATATTATCCAAAATTTTGACAACCAGGATTTTATGGTTATGGTAGGGCATTTGATTTATACAGGACTGGATACATTGCCGGCCAGTGTTTCACCTCAGGTAATCAATAATTTTCTGCGTAATGAGCTTGGTTTTCAGGGTATCGTCATTACAGATGATATGGAAATGGGAGCTTTAACAAGTATGTATGGTTTTCGTGAAATGGGGGTTGCAGCAGTTCAGGCCGGAGTTGATGTTTTGCTGGTTTGTCATAATTATGAACATCAGCAGCAGGTTTATCAGGGTGTACTGGAAGCTGTAAAAACAAATAAATTGACAACAGCCGCTATTGATGCAGCAGCTGTAAGAATAGTGGAAAATAAAATGATTAAGTTATTAGATGCAGGCAAACAACAGGAATTGTTGAAGGACTTGCAGAAAGAGGCGCAGTAAAAGGAGTCGGAAGTGGGAAAAAACTTAGGAAAAATTATATTTTTAAATGCTGTAGGTTTAACAATATTTTTTAGCTGGTATTTACCTGCTGAACATGGTTTTTGGTTTACAAATGTGGTTTATCGGTGTCACGATGCTGTTTTTTGCGGTAATATTAAATCAGCTGGGGCATTTGATTCCTGTACAGCGATGCAGTCCGACAGGATTTTTTGAAAATATTCATCGTGTCAGTAAAATGCTGGTTTTTAAAACTAAGGATTATTCTGGCGACAGTTTTCCAGGCGATCATGGTCTGATGCTGATGATTTATGCCGGTTTCATGCTGAGATATTTTGGCAAAAAAGCTTTTGCCGTCAGCTGCATTATTTTAATAATTTTTATGCTGCCGCGTATTATGGCCGGAGCGCACTGGTTTACAGATATTGTTGTAGGTTCTTTAAGTATTTCTTTGGTTGGTTTGAGTTGGGTTTTACTGACGCCGGTGAGTGATAAATGTATAGATTTTTTAAATAAAATTTTTCCGGATAAAGCTGTAAAATAATTTTTAAAATATCCTGTCAAATTTGACAGGATATTTTTTTAAGCAATAGGGACTTTAAAAGTCCCGTGGGTGACAAAAAATGAAATTTTTCTTGTAAAAACTATAAAGTAAGTTCTTTTTTTGTAAAGAATGTGATAAAATTACTAAGTATAACTTAGAATTTTTGTTTAGGATGTGAAATGATGGAATTTTTCAAAACAGCGGATGTCGTTGTTATCGGCGGCGGTATTGTTGGTACTGCAATTCTGCGTGAGTTGTCGAAGTATGATTTAAAATGCGTGCTTGTTGAAAAAGAACCGGACCTTGCTGCAGGTACTACGAAAGCTAACAGTGCTATTTTACATGCTGGTTTTGACGCGCCGACAGGCAGTTTAAAAGCAGTTACTAATGTACGCGGCAATAAATTATATCATGAGCTGCAAAAAGAATTAGGTCTGGATATTGAATGGACAGGTTCTCTTGTTGCTGCTACCAGTGAAGAAGAAATGCAGACTTTACAGGAATTATTGGAACGCGGTCAGAAAAACGGCGTTGAAGGCCTGCGTATTTTAAATAGAGAAGAAGTTTTAGCCAAAGAAAAAAATCTGACAACAGTTGTTGGCGCTTTATGGGCGCCGTCGGCAGGCGTTTGCTGGCCTTTTGCCATGGCTGTGGCTTTTGCGCAATGTGCAGTGCAGAATGGCGCTGAAGTAGTTACGGACTGCCGTGTAACTGGATTTATTAAGGAAGCTGGCAGAATTACGGCTGTAGAAACTTCAAAAGGTTTGATCAAGGCTGCTTGTGTCATAAATGCCGGTGGTGTTTATGCAGATGGTATCGCTCGTTTGGCTGGCGATGAAAGCTTCACTATTCATCCGCGCCGCGGCGAATATATTCTTTTTGATAAAACTGCTGCAGCCAGTTTGGTTAAAGGCGTTGTTTTCCCAACACCTAATAAAAAGTCTAAAGGTATACTGATCTGTACGACTACGCATGGCAATACATTTATCGGTCCTAATGCACAGGATATGGAGAATAAGGAAGATACTGCCGTTACTCTGACAGGGATGGACGAAATTATGAATTCTGCCAGAAAACTGATTCCAAATTTGCCGATGGGTGCTTCGATTACTGAATTTGCAGGGCTGCGTGCAGTTTCCGGCAGCGGAGATTTTGTCATCGGCGCTTCACCTGTAGCAGGTTTGTTTAATGCTGCAGGGATGCAATCGCCTGGACTGACAGCTGCTCCGGCAGTAGCCGAAATGATTGTTGAAGCTGTGTTGGCATATTGTCCGGCCGCTGTAAAAGCTGATTTTAAAGCTGCTTTACCGCAAAATCCTCTTTTTCATAGATTGTCACATGAGGAGCAGGCAAAGCTTATTGAAAAAAATAGATTGTATGGCCGTGTTATCTGTCGTTGTGAAACGGTCACGGAAGCGGAGATTATCGCTGCTATCAAAGCGCCCTGCGGAGCTAAAACAGTTGACGGTGTTAAACGCCGTACGCGTGCCGGTATGGGACGCTGTCAGGGCGGTTTCTGCGGTCCGCGCGTTACCCAGATCCTGGCACGGGAACTGGGTATACCCGTACCGGAAGTTTTGAAAGAACGTGCTGATTCTCATTTGTTTTATGAAAAAAACTCTGCAGATGAGGGGGAAGCATAAAAATGAAAAATTTATATGACGTAATTATTGTCGGCGGTGGTCCGGCTGGACTTTCTGCTGCTTATAGCGCTTGGCAGAATGGTGCTGAAAGTATTTTGGTTATTGAGCGTGACCGGGAATTAGGCGGCATTCTGCAGCAGTGCATTCATAATGGTTTTGGCTTGCATCATTTTAAAGAAGAGCTGACTGGACCCGGATATGCTTATCGTTGCATTGAAATGATCAAAGATAAACCGGAAATAGAAACCTTGGTTGATACGATGGTTTTGGAAGTTTTGCAGGACAAAACGGTAATTGCAGTCAGCCCTGAACATGGACTGCTGAAAATTGCAGGCAGAACCGTTATTCTGACTATGGGCTGCCGCGAACGTACACGCGGTGCGATCAGAATTCCGGGTGAACGGCCGGCCGGTGTTTTTACTGCCGGAGCGGCGCAGCGGATGGTCAATATGGAAGGTTATCTGCCTGGACATAAAATAGTAATTTTAGGCAGCGGTGATATTGGATTAATCATGGCGAGGAGAATGAGCCTGGAAGGCTGTAAAGTGCAGGCCGTTTTGGAAATCTGCCCGTTTTCCAATGGTTTGACCCGTAATATAGTGCAGTGTCTTGATGATTATGATATTCCTTTGTATCTTTCCCATACTATCACAAAGATCCACGGACGTGATCGCGTTACCGGTGTAACTGTAGCAAAGGTCAACGAAAAAATGCAGCCGATTGCCGGGACTGAATTTGATATTGAATGTGATACTTTACTGCTTTCTGTCGGCTTGATTCCGGAAAATGAACTATCGCGCAGTTTGGATTTAGAGATGCATCCTCTGACCAGCGGCCCTATCGTAGACCAACGCCGCCGTACCAGTCTTCCTGGTTTTTATGCTGCCGGCAATGTTGTACATGTACACGACCTGGTAGATTTTGTTTCGGAAGAAGCGGAAATAGCAGGTAAATTTGCAGCGTTAGATGCGCAGGAAAAATTGGATGGCGACTTGCGTACAGTAAATGTGATTGCCTCGAACGGAGTACGTACATGTGTACCGCAAAGACTGTCTCTGCCAGAAAATGGTGAAAAAGCACGTTTATTTATGCGTGTTGCCAATCCGGAACGTAAAGTAAAATTAGAAGTAAAGAGCGGCGAAAATGTCATTTTGACAAAAATGCTGCCTGTTGCCAAGCCAAGTGAAATGATTGCTGTCGATATTCCAGCAGAAAAGACAGCGCTTATCGGAGAAACTTTGACTGTGGCATTGAACAAGGAGGCATAAAAATGGCTGTAGAAACTCGTATAATGAACTGTATCATGTGCCCTTTGGGTTGTGAGATGACTGTTACTATAGAAGACGGTGCGGTAACAAGTGTTACCGGTAATACCTGCCCCCGTGGTCCTAAATATGCCCATGATGAAGTAGTTGCCCCCAGGCGGATGCTGACAAGTACCGTACAGGTAAAAGGAGGACTTTTACCATTATTGCCCGTCGTATCTAAAACTACACTGCCTAAAGAACGTATTTTGGATTGTGCTGCGGCATTGCGCCAAATAGCCGTAAAGGCTCCGGTGACTGAAGGCCAGATTATTGTAGAAAATATTCTGGGATTGGGAGTAGATATTATTGCCAGCCGTTCGATGGAGGCACATCGGGAATAATAGTTTGGATTAAGTTGTTCGAATCCGGTTTTGCTGTAGAAGGCAAAACCGGATTTTTATTTTTAGTGTGGCAGGATTTGTAAATTCAGTAAAAGGTAAACTATTATAGAAGCGTTTTTGGACGGCGGACAATGCAATAAACAGTTATTTTTTCAAAAAAATAACTGGGGAATGGCTTGTAGTCAAGCGGGAGACGTTGCCAACGCTGCCTGGTGTATCATGCAAAAATATAAAAAATGTTACAAAAAAGGTGTTGACAGAAGTAACGGGGAATGCTATTATATACAAGTCGCCGAAATGCGGCGGCAGGCAGAACCTTGAAAACTGAACAATAACCAAAAACGAATGTGCGGGCGAGCGTTTCTTGAAAGAGGAGCGTTTGCCAAGTCAAAAAATAATTTCTTAACAACAAATCGAAAGAGCCAATCGGCTTTCTCAATAAAACTTTATTGGAGAGTTTGATCCTGGCTCAGGACGAACGCTGGCGGCGTGCCTAACACATGCAAGTCGAACGGAGAATTTTATTTCGGTAGAATTCTTAGTGGCGAACGGGTGAGTAACGCGTAGGCAACCTGCCCTTTAGACGGGGACAACATTCCGAAAGGAGTGCTAATACCGGATGTGATCATCGTGCCGCATGGCAGGATGAAGAAAGATGGCCTCTACAAGTAAGCTATCGCTAAAGGATGGGCCTGCGTCTGATTAGCTAGTTGGTAGTGTAACGGACTACCAAGGCGATGATCAGTAGCCGGTCTGAGAGGATGAACGGCCACATTGGGACTGAGACACGGCCC